>Ga0206683_10003495_pt1 | contig 10399 bp, 26 predicted proteins | sample M280m12015metaG_FD_155483 | JGI IMG/M metagenome (GOLD analysis project Ga0206683, IMG submission 155483) | Ammonia-oxidizing marine archaeal communities from Monterey Bay, California, United States - M2 80m 12015 | ecosystem: Environmental > Aquatic > Marine > Intertidal zone | place: USA...
TGGGGGGGGGATTGCTCAAAAAAAAGATCAATATTAAGGTAATAAATAGTTGACATTTTTCAGCATTATGTTATGCTCTTCTCAGTTATGGGACTTATAAAATCAGATTATATTGATTGGCTCGACGCGCAGGACATGTCCGCACCGGTCGAGGGTTCGCACGATGGCTTTCGCGTTGAGGCGGACGAGGATGAGGGGCGCGATGATTTTGAATCGCCCACTCACGAGGATTGCGGGTGGTTCGGCTACGAAGGTCTTTGCGAAGACTAAGTAGCTGCGCCCCAAGGGGTTAGCGCCCCCCGCATGGCCCCCGGCCTAAACCGTTGAGCATCAACGACTTAGTGCACAAAAAATAAATGCAAATAAATGAAAATAAAGCTTGCAATCTTCGGAATTTTCTGCTATACTATCTTCAGTGAGTGAGAGAAAGAACAACATGAAAAACACAATGACCGAAACCTACGGGGCCAACTACGCTAGCTTCATCCGCCGCACCTTGAAGATCACCAAGCACCCCTTTATCCCATGCCAAGAGCCAGTTGATGAGACGTTTGTACCGCGGAAAAAAAGTGAAATAAAAGATGGAAAAGGGCTTGACTTTGCGTCAAAAGTGTGATACAATTTTACCAGTGAGTGAGAGAAAGAACAATACAGAAAATATTATGAGAGATAGTCAAAGAGCAATAAGTGAAGGAATCCGTAAGAGAGCGGAAAAGGGTGGTGACATGTCAGTGTTAAGTGTGCTGCCTTGGTTGAAGGATGAGAAGACCGTATTAGTGTCATGCTGCGGATGTAACGAAGAGCTTCGCATCAGCCAACATGAGGCTGACCAATGGACTGATACCGATTGGTTCCAGTGCCACGAGTGCGAATAAGTGCTTGACATTTTTATTGTATCTGTTAAACTATTTGTGTTATGAGAATTGTAAACGGTAAAGGAATAAAGAGTCCTGCTGAACTAATAGCGTTGAAGCCATTCAAAGACGCCAAGCTGTTAAGGCATGAAGCTATTGAGCGCATGAAGCGCAACATGGAGCGTAAGCTCAAGGAAGAGAAAGAGAAGGCGCGACTTGCTCAACCATATGTACGAGATGAAGATGCTCCGTCATTCGATGGGCCTTGGCTCGGTTGATGCTTGACAATTTTGATGCAGTTGCTAAACTAATTGAGATGAATAAACAATTCAGGAAGATCATCAAGGAACTTGTTGCCAATGGCTTCAACATTAAGCAGACGCAAAAAGGATTCCGTATTGCTCCACCAAAGAGCTGCACGAATCAACGTGTGTACTTCACGCATGGTGGTGAGGCTTGTCTTCATCCAATACGCCGTGACTTCGTGAAGGAATACGGATACAGAATTAACTTCAAGAAATGATGAGAGTACACGTATACTATAACCTACATAAGAAGTGTCTGAGCGTCAGGCAACGTGGCAAGGTCATTGACCACGTCAGCATGATTAGCTTGCAAGATGCGACATTCCATGTGCAGCCAGCAGGGCGCAAGCGTGTGATCAAAGAGAAGCGCAAGAACGTTCACGCCTACGTTAGCGGTGAGCGTGTGGCTGTCGCGTCGTATGATAGTAGCTCTGAGCGCATTACATATAATCCCTATAAGAATAAGACTTTTGTAAGCGTCGAGACTGGGCTGCCTGTTCACAAGAAAGATATTGTGACCATCACAGGTAAGCACATACTCGGCCAATAGGCTGGTAGCTCAACGGTAGAGCAGCGGCCTTTTAAGCCGTTGGTTGAGAGTTCGATCCTCTCCCGGCCTACCACTTTAAGCTTGACACGGGGGGCTAGGCCCCCGACGTAAACCCTTGGTACTCAATGACTTACAGCATGAAAAATAAATGCAAATAAATGCGTTTTAGGGGTTGACATTTCCGGAGGTTGTGCTATACTGTTTTCTGTTATGAGCGAAAGCTACTACGTAAAAGATGAGGACGGTTTGTTCCGTATGTTCGACGTGAGCCATGATGGACTCGAGGACGCTATCGAGGCCGCCAACGACGCTGGTGTCGATGTGTTGCGTGACCGTGATGGCGCGACTGAAACGGTCTGGTCGTTTGATGACGCGGGCAATGATGAGCCATGGGACGGCTTCAACTCGGACGCGGAAGCGGACGCGGATGCGCTCGCGAGTGCCGGTTGGGGGACTGACGAGGATTACGGTGGTTGTGACGATTACGGTTGCGAATTCTAATTAGCCTCAACGTTTCGCTTGAGACACAGCGCGCCGTTGCAGTAGCTAAGTCCTTGATCATCAAGGGGTTAGCTCGGCACCCAAGTCCCCCGGGCCTAAACCCTTGGTAATCAACAACTTACAACAACAAAAAAAAAGTGAAATAAAACGTATTTAGGGGTTGACTTCCTCGAACTTTTGTGCTATACTTTATCCAGTGAGTGAGAGAAATACAATGAAAAATCAAATGACAATAACCGAGATTCGCCGACACTTCATCCAACGCCAGCGCATGGATCAGATGAGGGAATGGAAAGCCCTTCAGCTAGACATGACGACCCCCGAAAGCGAACGTCCCACATGGGACCAATTCAAGCGCGAGGCTAATCTTAAGAGAATCGGGAAAGCGGCCGAGATAGTAGTAACGCGGCGGCGTATGCCAAATATACTTTAAAATAAGTGTTGACATTCGACCAATTTTATGATAGACTATTCCCAGTTATGAGAGATATGACAAAAACCAAAAAGAAGTTCTTGAACGTAGTGTTTAACGTCAAGCGCAACCCCGAATACAAAGGCAACCACGAGCTTGCCGGATTCAACGGAATCCATACGACATTCCCGCTTGGGACAACCGAGCAAGACATGATCCGCGAGTTTCTTGCGGAGACAGTTGTGAAAGACATTCACGGCAAGACATGGACAAAGGGTGAAATGATCCAAGTCGTGAGCATCGAGAAATGTTTTGAAGATTGGAGCGACTGATGACATCATCCGAACAAAAGCTGCTCAACAAGATGACTTTTTATGTTTGCGCCATATCTTTCGAGATTGTGCTTGCGGCATATGTTTTACTGCCAATTAATTGGGATATCTTAATAATAAAATGAAACTAACCAACAAAGGCTCAAACGAAACCCAAATCCGTTTTAAGAATGGAAACATCTTTTTCTTTTCTTACGATACGCCAGTTGCTGCTTACATACATGGCAAGTACTACAAGACGAGTAAGTACCACAGTCAGACAACCTCGCGACACATAAACCGTTTTCTGCACGGCGACACCGTGAATGCAACTCAAAAACCTCAATTCTTCTTTGATGAGGAAATGGAAAAGATAACACGATGAAAAAATTATTCTTATTATGCTTTTTATTCTCTGTTAGTTTAAACGCTGCTAACTTAAAGATTGTCCCTGTTCAACAAAAGACTTTGCCCAATGGTAATGCGTATGGCTTGGAGAGTGGCATCTATTTTGAATTAACAAATCTTGAGCCGTTTATAATGTATAAATTACAATATTCTGAAGATTTAAGAAAATGGACAGACTTGGTTCATCTCGGCACTTACAAGATGGCGATGACCTCGCCTTACTGGACTTGGGACGAATTGCCACCCCACAAATGCTTTTTCCGTATCGTGGTAGCGTGGTAAGTCGTTGAGTACCAACGGTTTAGCTCGGGGGCCATGGGCGGCGCCGTAACCCCTTGCAGCGCAATGACTTAGGTAGCTAAAAATAAATTAAAAAAAGTAAAAATAAAGCTTGCTATTTTGCGAGATTGTGCTATACTATTTCCAGTTATGAGAGATAAGATTATGTACAAACTGACTTGGAAAGACGAAGACACCAACCGCGTGAGCAGCAAAGAATTCACCGGTCAGAGTGGTGTTGACCACTCGGCAATGGACGATGCGCTCGCAATGGCGCAGGTTGTTGACGGCAATCTCTGGCCTTGGTCGCTCGAAAGAGACGGTCAGGAAATCTCCTACGGTTGGGGTGGTGAGCAACTCAACAGAGGCCGGTTGTTTCCGACTTGCGGATAAATTAAGACTTGACTTGTTGAAAGATTAATGCGATAATATTTTTGTTATGAGAGAAATAAAAACAAACGAAGCAGGACAAACACTTGACCGCTTCACGGGCAACGTGCTGACTTGCGACTTATGCGAAGCAGAAGACAGTAAAGAAAACGAAGTCCGAGAATGGGGCAACCCATACGACTGGGGCGTCATTTGCGAAGAGTGCGACTGTCACGAGACTTGATTAGTGCTTGACATTTTAACTACATAAGCTATACTTAAATCTGTTATGGGAAAGAAATACTACAAAACTCCACTCACTCCACGACCCAACGGCAAAGACGGAAGTCTAGGCAAAGTCGCAAACAGTTGGGACGATTGCGACGCGATGCCTCACTATACCTACAGCAAAGGATGGTGGGCAGAAACTAAACGACTGGTTGACGAAAGTTACGCGCGATTAGTCGCGAAAGGTTTTTTCGACAATACGTCCGACTACTGGACTAAAAGAGACAAAGCTGATTCTAACTCCAAATGATGAAAAAAATTATCTTAACATTTGCGGCTGCTGTTGTTGCTCTAACTGTTTTTGCTGGCGATGGTCACAAAAACTTTACGACAACTAAAGCAGAGAAAATAATTGCAATCACTATTCTCGCAGAAGCGAGAGGCGAAGGCGAAAAGGGAATGTATGCTGTGGCGGCTGTGATAGCTCAACGCTCCAACGAACGCAAGATAACCCCCTCGCAAGTTTGTTTGCAACGATTACAGTTTAGCTGCTGGAATGGTAAAAAACTCAAAAACCTCGAACACTTGCTCAAAGTACCACAGGCAAAGTACGCTCTGCTGTTGGCTCGCAACGTTTCTCTTCTCTCTCGCGACTACGTTGGCTTCGCTAACCACTATCACGCAACATGGATGAAGAAAAAACCCTATTGGACTAAAGGCAAAGCTCCAGTGAAAATTATTGGGCAACACGCTTTTTATAAGCTCTAATGTAACCCACTGAATACCAACGCCTTAGGGCGCTGGGCATACCCCGCCGCGCAACCCACTGGTAATCAATAACTTGCGTATCAAAAATAAATTAAAAAAAATTAAAAAAAACTGTTGACACCACGGAAATCTGTGGTATACTGTTCTCAGTTATGACAGATATGATCAGTTGTGAAGAGGTCTTCGGAGTGGACGCGGATGCGCGTTCGGAGTTTGATGTGGTGTGCGACGAGTGGCTGAATGAGTCCATCCTCGCGCAGGACGCGGAGGAGGATCTCGTCGAGTGCGAAGGGTGCGGTGAGCAGTGGTACGCCCATCAGGCGGGCGCGAACGGCCGCATCGAATGGTGCCAGAAGTGCTACAAGAACGACCCCTACTACGTCTAAGTCACTAAGCCTCAATGGTTTAGCTCAGCGCCCTACCCCCCCGCCGTAAACCACTGGTAATCAATGACTTACAATATCACATATCTTATTTAGCGCCTATTTAGTTCGTTCCTATTTACTATTTAACTATTTATCTTTTACAATTTATTACTTGACATTTTCTGTGCAGTTGCTATACTTATCTCCGTTATGAGAAACTTGGACGACCTAAAAGAACAACTTCAAGAGGATGTAATGACTTGGCATAGTGGTCTCGACAATAATTATGCTTATCCACATCTTGACAAGATAATTTGCGACCATGGTCACGCACCAAACAACTGGAATGACATGGACACCATTTGTAACATAATTATTGAAAGAATAAACGAATTCAAAAATGACAACCCGACACTTAACTAAAACCTATTCAATCGCTGACTATGACACAGAACGTCATCCTAAGCACTACGAAGTCAGTTGGTCAAACCTCTCAGGCAAAACCTTTTTGCTCATATCTAAAGATATGCCAAACCATTGGAAGTTTTTGGTTGACCTCTTGGAGTACGAAGGCTACAAAGAAATTTAAAAAAGTTTAAAAAAATGCTTGCAATTCTCCACACAGGTGTTATACTATTCAAAGCAGTCAGGGAACGGTTCCCTAAAATTAAATTGTTAAAAAAGTTATGAAAACTACCGTATACGCATGGGGCGCAGAAAAGAACAACGTTCTTCACATCTACGCCGGAATGACTACCCAAAAAGATTTGGGAATACGACTCAATGGAGTCAAGGACATCATGGTTGGTGCAGCCGACTCATGGTTTGGTGGGCCAGAAGATAGTTCGCTTGGTGCATATAATCTCGACTTGATTTATGCAGACTCCACGCAAAACTACTCACGCCACAAAGAGCAGAGAGCGATTAATGCTGTCTGGGCAGTCGAACAGAAATACCGCAACGCTTCGTTGCCTGTTCGTTCTCTAAACTCCAACCGCGCTGTTGGACTAGGAAGTGTGCAAAAGTATCTTGACCGCACAAATAGCGTATACGGTCACGTTCTGTTGCACGACACGGAGCTTGACACTAACCTTAACGGTCGTGTGTTTCAAGCTATCGAATCTTGGATCAAAGAAAAGGTTCAAGACTCCACAACCCTCAAACGCAAGTTTGAGACAGCACTCATCGCAAAGCAACAGAAACAAGCGTTGATTGCTAACATCACGAAAGTGCTTGGCCTAGAGCCGGTGCTAGCGTAAAACAAGAGGCGCGGGGGTCGCTGCACATTGGCCCCCGCGTCTTCTCTTCGCGGAGTAGCCAAGCGGTTAAGGCGCGGCTCTGCAAAAGCTGATTCGACGGTTCGACTCCGTCCTCCGCGTCCAACTTTAATCCGTAACTCGTTGATTACCAACGGGTTACGGCGGCGGGTTAGGCCCGCGACCTAAACCCTTGGTACCCAAGGGTTTACAACAACGGAAATTAATGCTTGACTTATTTGGTGCATCTGCTATACTGGTTTCTGTTATGAGCGAACAGTCTTACTTACAAACACCGAGCTCGGCGAACGCCCGCGTTGACATCGCTGGCGTCGAAGGCAGTCTTGAGTACATCGCCGAGAACATCGGCACAGAGTGGTGCTCGTTGGACGACATCAAGGGCATCATCGATGATGCCCGCAAGACTCTTGACGGGGCGCGACACGAACTTCGCGACGCAGAGACGTCCTACCGCACACGAGTCATAGAAAGATTGATATGAGTAACATTGATCAGATACCCGGAGTGCCTAGCTGGGAGCGAGTGAAACAACTCAAGGAAGCTGCGGCTCGATACCCCAAGTCAGACTGGAGCGAAGGGTCTTACAACGACATCTTTAGGAAGGCCGCTGATGCCAAGCGCAAGAAGTACGGCACCACTTGTAGCTACAACGGATATTAAAGCTTGACATTTGCCACGCATCTGTTATACTAATTGAAGTTATGGACGAGAAGACTCCCAACCCAATATTCGCATCATCAGCAGAATGGCCCGGTTTCTCTATGACCTTTGAGAATAAGTGGGAAATATCTGTACAATTTGGCGCAACGCACTATTGCTCAAATCGGAATAGCGACTCATGGAAAGAATCGGAGCATCGTCGCCATAGCAAAACAGCAGAAGTTGCCATCTTCTCGCCCAACGGCGCATGGTGGTCTTATGACGAAGACTTAAATGAAGTGGGTGAACAGCCCGATGTGAATTATGTCAACGGTCATCTGACTACCGACCAAGTGGCAAACATAATTGCCATCATATCAAAAAAAAGTGCTTGACTTTATGAGCCAGATCGGCTATACTATAGATTCTGTTATGAGAAAGATAATACAAATGATAAAGAAGATAATGAAGAAGGACGCTGTGAGAACACAGGAATTGAAGTACCAACGCGAATACGATGGTGAAGTGAACAACTACTTCGTCAATATATTCGAGGAGTGGGCAGATTACTATGTCGCCTACACTTACGATAGACACGGAGCGAATTGCGGAGTGAAGCGATTCAATAAGGGCAACATCCAAGAGATGAAGCCAGCAGAGCGCAACTTCGCATTTGTTACAGCATAATGAACTGGAAAAAGGATTTTACGCTGACGGCCAAGGAACGAGACAACCTTGTTTCTTGGGAAGAGTGGGGCAAGAAAATGGCAATGCTCCGCGCAATCCATAGAGAGATTGCGCCACAATTAGCCAAAACACAGAACGACGATCTCAATCTGTAACAAGGCTCGTCGGACGAGGCCGACATAAAAGATTAGGGCGGGAACGCGATGCTAATCACCCTCGACACTTTTTGTTCTTTGAATTTGAGTTGGTGATTTAAATACGCCTCCATCGCCCTTAAGCTATAAACGCGCTAGGGACAGGGATGGTAAGACATCTTACGCTGGAGCAGGACTTACCTGTGCATTTGCTGGTGGCGCGGCAACAACTCAATCAATTTCCTCTCTCGACGGAGAGAGGTCGGTGTGGCAGAATAATCCCTCCCACGGGGATAATGCAGCGACTGCAAGAAGTACGGAGACCTATCGGTTGAGGAAAATTGCGGGTGAGTCCGAAGTAGGTAGATCTGAAACATTTGTTTCTTGGGTACTGAAAAGGTGCGGGTACACAAATACTCCCGCCACCATTTTATTTAATATGAAGGTAAGTAATTACGATAAGTTACTAGAGGCATTCGGAAAAGAAAAAGTGAAGACTAAACATTTAAAACAAAAGGCTGATAAGAAAAAGGCAGTCAAGAAGACTCGCGCAATTAAGCGAGCAGATGCAGATAAGTTGGATGCATTGCGCCAAGACTTTACGCGCAAGATAGAATACAGTCTGGGACACATCATCCAAACGAACGCAAAAAACTGTGAAGCAATCTCTTTCTTAAAAGGTAAGATGAAAAAGATACGCCAAGCGATCTCTGAATGATTTCCCCTCACGCGTTCTCTCATAACTAAACGCGCCCCCTCCCCGCAATGGGGAGGGGGTATCTTCTTGAATACCAAGGGTTTACGGCGGCGGGGTTGGCCCCCGGCCTAAACCCTTGATACTCAAGGGTTTAGCTCATGGCAGTTTTGTCTTGACAATGTTGCTCTACGGTGCTAAGATTAACTCTTTTGTGTTGGGCTTCTATTAAGGGCTGCCCTATTTAGCTTCTAAATTTTTGTCCTTGACATATGCTGCGGGTCTGCTATACTCATTCTGTTATGACGAAAAACTTACTTCGATTTGGATTCGAGAACGCAAAGCTAAAAGGCATTTGGCACTTTTCTTTGCCTGCTGGCTATACTTGCCCCGGTGCGGGCGGTTGCTTAACCTATGCAATAAAAGAGACTGGCAAGATAAAAGATGGCCCAAACCAAAATTATCGCTGCTACGCTGCGATGGACGAGGCGCGTTATCCTTCAGTCCGACGACAACGCTGGCACAACTTTGATCTGCTAAACGCAACAAAAACGGTGACGCGAATGGTCAACTTGATTTCCAAAAGTTTACCCGAAGCAATCAAAACAGTTGGCGGCATCATGCGCGTTCACATTGGCGGCGACTTCAAGACTCTCAACTACATGAAGGCGTGGCTGCTGGTTGCACAAAAATATCCACGCAGTAAGTTCTACGCTTACACGAAGAGCCTGAAGTGGCTGAAGGTTTGCCAAGACAACGACTTGATTCCTGACAATTTTTCTTTCACTCAAAGCTGGGACGGAAAATACGACGACATGATAGACGACATAGGCGAAAAATCTGCCCGTGTTTTTATTGACCCTGATGAATTGAAAGCGTCCGGCTTGGAACACGATCACGACGACAGTCACGCAATCCACAACAAGCGCGGACAAGACTTCGCGCTGCATATTCATGGCTCCCAACCAAAGGGAAGTAAAGCGTCGGCAGGGCTGAAAAAGTTTGACAAAGCAGGTGTTAAGGGCTATACTAATAAAAGTAAATGTACTTGATAGCCGTTTTGTTAGCTGGGGTTGTTTTTATAACAGCCGTTATCCTCAATAGAAATAATACTTGACAAACTCAATAGAAAGGTTATACTTAATAAAGATGAACAAACTCGATAAGTTCCTGACGCAGGTAGGTGGGCGTTTTTCCACCTTGACCCTCAAAGAGGGAAGCACCAACAAGGATTATTGCGCACAGTTTATTGGCGCAAGCCCGCAGTATGTGACATTCAACGATGTCTCGACCGGTCTCGATCGTAAGGTCAGCCGCAAGCGCATCGTGTCTGCTCGCGTAGGCAAATCGCGTTATCGCGCACGCTAAACGGACACAGTCCGTCTCTCATAGCAGCCCCTGCAGTTTAGACTTGACTGCAGGGGTTTTTTGTGTAATAATATGTAGATGACGAGGTTGGAAGCATACAAGAAGATACGCAAACCGCTCCCGCCGCCCACACAGCGGCATAAGAGCAAGGTAAGCTATACTCGGAAAGCCAAACACAAGAAGACCCTAAGCCCTTGAGTATCAAGGGTTTAGGGGGCGCGGGCCTCCCCCCCGCGCGTAAACCATTGGC
>Ga0206683_10003496_pt1 | contig 10396 bp, 8 predicted proteins | sample M280m12015metaG_FD_155483 | JGI IMG/M metagenome (GOLD analysis project Ga0206683, IMG submission 155483) | Ammonia-oxidizing marine archaeal communities from Monterey Bay, California, United States - M2 80m 12015 | ecosystem: Environmental > Aquatic > Marine > Intertidal zone | place: USA...
ACAGCGATTTCCATTTTCCAGGACTTTTGAGCAAGCTGTGACACTACCAAAAGAGTTGATGCCGCTTGATGTGAACCGAAAGTCTTATCTCGTACTGCCATGACTTCAGATAAGTCCTGATCCGGTACTACATATGTAGTCACCAAGGCGATGTCAGTTACCTCCATGGATGCCTCTTTAAGGATTTCCCTTATATTTTGCCAAATTACTTCTGCTTGAGCACTAATACTCTCTGGAACGGTTCCGTCAGGTTTTACAGGGACGACCCCAGAAGTATGCAAAATCCGTGAAGCACCTTCAGCTAGTACTGCGTGTTCGTAGTTGGCGGCAGTAGAGGCTATTTCACTGGGATTAACAGGAACTAAAGGCACAATAACGACGCTACTACGCTAAAGGCGATAATGTCGCCATAAATGAACTCCCGAATCGCACTTTATTTTCAAGACAAACACGAGATCGCGTATGAGCTGGAAATGGCTAAATATGCTGAGAGCCGTGGGATAAAGGAAATCTGGCAAGCAGACACTCGTTTGGCTCGTGACTGTGTGGTCATGATGAGTGCTCTGTTAACTGAAACAAATAATGTTCGCATTGGTTCAGGTGTTTTGCCTATTTGGACTCGAAATCCTGCAGTCATAGCTGCGACTTGGAGCACTATGTGGGAACTGGCCGGTCTCGATGATGCTAATCAAAGCCGTGTGATGCTGGGACTTGGAGCTTGGTGGGAACCCATTACTTCCAGAGTGGGTGAAGAAAGAAAAAAACCTCTTAAGGCAATGAGAGAAAACATTGAATCAATCCGCGAACTCTTCACCATGGAGGAAGTCAGCTATTCAGGTGAATTCGTAAATCTTGACAGAGTGAAACTGGATGTAGCATATGGCAACGTCGACGCTAGACATATACCTATATATCTAGGAGCAACTGGCCCAAAAATGTTGGAGCTAGCTGGCGAAATTTGTGACGGTGTAGTTCTCAACTACATCGTTACACCTGAATACATTCGTGAGGCTGTCGAACTGATTTCTATAGGAGCTAAAAAATCTGGAAAAACCTTGGATCAGATTGATAGGCCTGAATTGTTGGTGTGTTCTCTTTCTGATGATGATCCTGATGAAGCTGTTCGTACCGGAAAATCACTTATCGCCTACTATCTGGGAACTGAGCCTCACATAATGAAAGCTAGTGGTGCCGACCCTGACCTGGTCGAGCGAGTTAAAGAAGTGGTTGGCTGGCCGGCTACAGAAGCTGACTACCGTAAAGCCGCTGACCTGATCCCCGACGATCTTGTCAAGTCGCTTATGGCCGCAGGTACAAGCAGGCAATGTCGTGAAACCGTTGAAGAATATGTAGACGCCGGTGTGACCTGCCCTATTCTTTACCCACTCATGGATGATATGCGTCCAGTTATTGACGCTTTCGCTGACTGGTCCATGTAATGACTTCAGTGCTTTTTGAGGGTTCAGCAATCGTAACCGTTGATGATTCAAACTCTGTTTTAGACCCAGGCTGGATTTTTACAAGAAACGACATAATTGAAGGTCTAGGCAATGGTGAAGCACCCAAGAGTGTCCGTGAGGATGCGGATGAGATAATCGAAGCTCATGGTTCAGCGATAATGCCAGGAATGGTGAACGGTCATACGCATCTTTTTCAAACTTTTTTTCGGGGTCTAGCCGATGACAAACCTCTTCTGGATTGGCTTGAAGAATGTATCTGGCCAGGAGCTTCAGAGCTTGATGCAAACTCTGCCAAAGCGGCCGCAACATTGGGATTGATAGAAAATCTAAGAGGAGGTGCCACTACCGTTGTCGACCATCAATATATTCACATAGACCCTCAAATCGATGATGCTGTTTGCCAGGCTGCATCCGAAGCAGGACTGAGATTCATATTGGCGAGTGGATGGGCGGATCGAAATTACCATCCCCCTCTAACTGAATCAGCTCAGACAGTTATAAGTCGTATAAACCCTGTGCATGAAAAATGGCATGGTGCTGAAAACAATCGGATCCAGGTGGGCTTAGCACCTCTGATCCCATGGGGCTGTTCAAACGAGGCAATGACTGAGACTGTTTCTGCGACAAGGTCCTGGGGTGGTTCTACACATCTTCACTGTGCCGAAACAGCGATTGAAGTCGAAATGAACATTGAAGAACGCGGTCTTAGACATGTTCAGTGGCTTGAATCATTGGGACTTTTAGGTCCTGACATTCAACTTGCACATGCTATTTGGCTTGACGAGGATGAAATTGACTTGATATCGAAGCGTGGAGCTTCAGTCGTTCACTGTCCAGTGTCAAATATGTATCTAGCTTCTGGAGTGGCAAAAATTAGAGAAATGGTTGATCGTGGCATTACTGTTGCCTTAGCCTCTGACGGCCCTGGAAGCAACAATCGACAGGACATGTTTGAAACATGCAAGGCAACTGTCCTGCTGCAAAAAGTTGATCGTTTGGATGCAGGTGTTTTACAACCTGAAGAAGTACTTCATCTGGCTTGTCGACATGGGGCTCGACTGGTAGGTAAAGAAGAAGAAATCGGTTCGTTGGAGACAGGTAAAAAAGCTGATCTAGTAGTCATTGATTTAATGACGGCTTTCTCTGCGCCGGTACACAAAGTTGAATCTGCAATCGTTTATTGTGCTACTCCAAGGGATGTTATGCACGTGATGGTCGATGGGAAGTTATTGATAAAAGATAGGAAAATTACTTTCACTGATGAGAAAAAAGCTATAGCCACGGCAACCGAACATGCCGAAAAGGTCTTTCAAAAAGCTGGGATACCTACACGATTACTGTGAGCTCTCCTGCTGTTAGTCAGTGGAACCGTCTGCTTGCAATTCAACGATATATGACCAAAGTTCAGCTGTTAATGGCAGAGGTTCTGGATGTTCATTTGCGGCTTCCATAGCTGAACGGTGTCCTTCTGCAAAATCTGGTGACTGCACCCAAGCTAAGAAATCTTCTTCAGTATCCCACCGTGTAACTACTAACCATGTTTCGCGGTCGTCTGTAGGCCGCATTAATTCAAAACCTTGAAATCCTTTTCTTCCGTCTACTGCTTTTATTCTTCCTGCGAAACGTCGAGCTACTTCATCTCCCAGATCCTTTGGGACAGTTATTGCATTAATCTTTATAACTGACATCTCTGCCTTTCTGCTGTTAATTGGGTGAAACTGGTGTTCTTTAGGTCACCTTAGGTCTTTTGGCGTTGAGAATCGTTCAGTTTCTGATAATTTCTTCTTGTAGCGAAATTTATATTTGAGAATTGGAACTAGATTTAATGGCCAAAATACTCTCATACCAGAGACCTGAAAATCTTGGAGAAGCAATACGTCTTATTTCTCTAGATAAACACGTTCCGTTAGCTGGGGGAACTCTCTTAAACGCTAGTGAAGATAAAGAACCGCTTCATTTTGTAGACCTTCAAGGCCTAGCTCTAAAAGGAACCGAGCGATCAAACGGAAAATTGACAATAGGTTCCATGATGACACTCGATGAAATAATGAAAAATTCTGATTGTCCTGATTCAATCCGACTATCTTCACGTTCTGAGTTGCCGAGCACTCTAAGAACGCTGGCAACTATTGGTGGAACAGTAGCTAGTGGTGATTCTGATAGTCAATTAATAGCAAGTCTCTTAGTTCACGATGCTGAAGTCACAATTTTAAACTCTGATTCTGAAGAGTCAAATGTTCCTCTTCAGGAGGTGCTAAGTGAATCAAATGGTTCCGAAACACAATTGATATTGTCAATCGTTTTAGATCCCGATGGGGAATGCGTGCTAGAAGCAACAGGAAGAACTCCGGCTGATACGCCTATTGTTTCGGTTACTGCAAGACGTTGCTCTGATGGTGACCGGATGGCCGTTACTGGAGTTGCCTCAACTCCAGTTCTTGTGGACCCAGAGAATCCGACAGTTTCATTGCAACCTCCTAGTGATTTCCGCGGAGATTCGGAATACAGAATGCATCTAGTAAAAATTCTTGCTTCACGGGCTCTTGATTTGCTTAACGGTGAGAAATAATGCAGATCAATATTGAACTTAACGGTCAAGAAACGACCATCGAATGCGAGGTTCATGAAACCTTACTGGTGGTTCTTAGACGTGAAGGCATGGCAAGCGTTCGCTTTGGTTCTTTATCTGGGGAAACCGGAGCTTCAGCTGTTCTTTTCGATGGCCTGCTCGCTAGTAGCGAAGTAATCCTTGCAGCTCAAGCAAACGGACATTCAGTTGTAACACTTGAATCTTTAAATACGGACTCTTCCCTCCACCCTGTTCAAGCTGCTTTTGCGGCAACTGGTGCTATGCAGTCCGGCTATTCAGTCGGAGCAATGATTCTTGGCACTCTGCAATTATTGAAAGAAACACCTGATCCAACTGAAATTGAAATACGTGACATGCTTTCGGGGATTCTTGATAGAGAAACCGCGTACGTTAAACCTGTAGCAGCAGTCCAACAAGCTGCAGCAGTTCTTCGCGGAGAGGAAGCAGAACCATTTAGACCATTAATTCTCAAGCCTATGACTGATGGGACCAATCCTGTGAAAGTGGATCCAACCGATTCCCCTCCTGAAGCTTCAGATGCTATCCCAAGATTGATTCCTTCTTCAGAAGTTCCCTCAACTTCAGTAGTAGGTCAACCAGAAGTCAAAGTAGATGCAGTTCGTCTTGTGAAAGGTAACCCAGCTTTTACAGCTGATTTTGACATTCGAGGCTTACTCCATGCGAAGGTTCTTCGAAGTCCACACGCTCATGCACGGATTGTCTCAATAGATGATTCAGAAGCACTTGCTCTCTCAGGAGTGCATGCCGTTATACACCATGAGAACGTGAACAGAATCAAATACGCTTCAGGAGGACAGTCCTATCCAAATCCTAAGCCTCACGACCAAGTCAGTTTTGATAACAAGGTAAGACATGTGGGTGACCGTGTAGCTGCTGTGGCAGCTGAAACTCCAGAGATAGCTGAAGAAGCTTGCAGTCTGATAAAGGTTGAATACGAAGTCTTGCCCTCAGTCTTTGATGAATTAGAAGCCGGTAAACCGGATGCCCCAGTGATTCATGATGAAGTTGACACCGTAGATATAGCTGACAGAGATCGAAATCTCGTTCATCAAATATTCGCTGAACGCGGTGATGTGGATTCTGCTCTAAAAAATGCTGACCATACTTATGAACAAACTTTCAGGGTGCATCAAGTCCAACCGGCGCCTATAGAGCCTCATATTTCCACGGCTTGGCTTGACAGCGATGAACGTCTGGTGGTCAGAACAGCAACGCAAGTACCATTCCATACCCGTCGCATGCTTGCCCCATTAGTTGGAATGGACATTAAAGATGTCAGAATTATCAAACCTCGAATTGGTGGTGGTTTTGGCGCTAAACAAGAGATGCTTATTGAAGATATTGTCGCACATTTAGCTATAGCTACCAGAAAACCAGTCCAACTTGAGTTGACCAGAGCTGAAGAATTCTATGCAAGCAGAACTCGACACCCTCAAACGCTTACTTACAGGACCGGCGTTGACTCAGAGGGAAATCTTGTTGCTCAAGAGCTAAAACTGGTAGGTAATACAGGACCTTATGGAACTCATGGATACACCGTGCAGACAGTTGCCGGACTTAGGGGTCTTTCCTCTTACAACTGTGATAACAAACGTTTTGATTGTGACGTTATGTACACAAACATTCCTGTGCCTGGAGCATATAGAGGATACGGAGCCCCTCAAGCTCTCTTCGGTTTGGAAGCCCATATGGAAGATATTGCACTTGATCTGGGAATAGATCCCATTGAATTCCGGAGACAGAATTGGGTGAAAGTCGGGGACGAAATGAATATTGCTCCACACTTGGGTGAGCAGGGAACAACAGAGGAAGAACTCGATGAATATCCGAAAGTTATGTCGAATGGAATCGAAGAGTGCGTCGCTCAAGGAAGTCGTGCGATTGGTTGGCATCGCAGGCATGACGAGTCTTGGAAAAGTCCCGTTGACCGACCACATATCAGAAGAGGACTTGGGTTCGCATTCTGCATGCATGGAACATCAATTCCGTTTCTGGATATGGGAGGCTGCAGCATAAAATTAAACGACGATGGTTCATTTAACATGCTCGTCGGTGCTACAGATCTAGGCACTGGGGCTGACACCGTCCTTGGGCAAATAGCTGCAGAAGTTCTTGGCGTCCCTCTAGAAGATATAAGGGTTTACTCTTCAGATACTGACGTCACGCCTTTTGATACTGGTGCTTATGCTTCAAGCACTACTTATATTTCTGGCGCAGCGGCTAAAAAAGCAGCGGATGCTGTACGTAAAAGACTCAAAGAACGCGCAGCAATGCTGCTTGATATAGAAATTCCTTGTTCTATTGAATTGCGTGACAGGCGGGCTTGGGCACCTGATGGTCGTTCCGTCAGTCTTGAAGAAATCGCTCTAGATTCTTTGCATCTGAATGAACAAGAACAAATTATGGGAACCGGATCGCATGTATCCCCTGACTGTCCTCCTCCTTTTGCAGCACAATTTGTTGAAATTGAAATTGATACCGAAACAGGCCAGATTGAAGTAACAAAAATGATTATGGCAGTGGACTGTGGCGTAGCCATTAATCCTGTGACAGCAAGTGGTCAGGTAGAGGGTGGAATGCTTCAGGCCTTGGGGTACGCACATTGTGAGGAGATTGTTCTCGATGATAAAGGAACTATGGTCAATCCTTCATTTGGTCCTTATCACATTTACAGAGCAGATGAAATGCCCAAAACTGAAGTGTTTTTAGTTCAAACAATGGAAGATAGTGGGCCTTTTGGAGCAAAAGCAGTTGCAGAGATACCTAAAGATGGAGTGGCTCCTGCTATAAGAAATGCGATTGTTAATGCTACTGGAGTCCGAATAGACGAACTTCCTTTTACACCTGAGCGCGTTCATCGAGCGCTTAAAGGAAACTAGCAATGCCCTCAAAGGGCGGTCTCGTAATTCAACCTGATTGGTTGATTTCTGAATCTTCAGAAGAACCTAAACAAAACTGGGGCGTGCGTGTATGCGATGGGACAATTCACACTGTTGCACCAAACGAAGAGCTGGAAACCAAATTTCCAGAAGACGAAATCTTATTAGCTGAAGGAAAAGTATTAATGCCTGGTTTCGTTAATGGGCATGTTCATATGTACGGAGTTTTAGCGCATGGCATACCTTTAGAATCAGCGCCTTCAGATTTCTGGTCTTTTCTGGAAAAATTTTGGTGGCCATTAGTCGAAGACAGGATTGACCATGAAATGATTTCTGCTGCGACCAACTGGTTATGTAGCGAAATGTTATTGACTGGAACAACAACTTTTTGCGATATTTTAGAAGCGCCTCAGTCGCTTCCTGAATCCCTTTTGATCGAAAAGGAAATTATAGAAAATCGTGGACTAAGAGCTTTGCTAAGTTTTGAAGCCAATGAACGGTCAGGTCATGAAGTTGCTCAAAAAGGAATTGACGAAAATATTCGCTTAATTGAAACGAATACTGCAGAAGACCTTGTGGCTGGATTCATGAGCGTGCACACAACATTTACATGCTCTGATGACTTTCTTCGACGTGCATTCGAACTAGCTGAGGAAAACAATGTTCTCTTTCATGCTCACTGTAATGAAGGGGTTTATGAGGGAGAGTGGTGTGAAAAAACTTACGGTCATCGAACTTTCGAACATTACGAAAAACTTGGAATAAACGGTTCACGATTCCTAGCTTCACAGTGTGTTCATCTATCCGAAAAGGAAATTGAATTAATTTCATCTGCTGGAACACGCTGTGTTCACATGCCTTTGTCAAACTGTGAAGTTGGAGGTGGAATAGCTCCTATTCCAGAACTCCTTGAACAAGATGTGTCCATTTCTCTGGGAAGTGACGGATACATAAATGATATGTTTGAGGTGATGCGTGGCGCTTTTCTCATCCACAAAGCGCGACTGCAAGATCCTGGAACGATGAAAGCTGACCAAGTTTTTGAGATGGCGACACTCCAAGGGGCTAAGACACTAGGTCTGGAGAATGTTGGTGCGTTGAGATCAGGTTTCGCTGCAGATCTCCAATTAGTTGATGCAAACTTTCCAACTCCCTCAAGTAAAGAAAACCTAATAGAGCAGGTAATACTTCATCGTTCCGGTCATCATGTCGATTCTGTAATGGTCGCTGGAGAATGGAAATTGAAAAATGGTGAGGTTCTTGGAGTTGATCTTGAAGGCCAGAGACAGACTCTGCATAGGCAAGCCAGACGCCTTTGGGGTGAAGATGGGTAAAAAAAATCTCAATAAGGGTATGGATGAGACCCAGATACTGAACGAACTTAATAGTCTCGTTGAAGATGGGAAGACTGTTGTACTTGCAACGGTTGTAGAAACGTCTCGATCCGTACCTCGGCACTCCGGAGCGAAAATGTTAATACTTTCAGACTCTCATCAGGTTGGGACTATAGGTGGTGGAGAGATGGAAGCACGGGTAATAAAAGAAGCCTGTGCCTGCATGGACGACGGTACCTCACTTCTGTTGAACTATGAACTAGTTGACCCTGTAGCTGGAGACCCTGGTGTTTGCGGCGGGACGGTTACTATTCATTTGGAGACTTATATGCCTAATTCTAAAATTCTGATCATAGGGTGCGGACATGTCGGACGAGCTGTAGCGGAACTTGCCAGCTGGTTGGGTTTCCATGTCGTCGCTACCGATGACCGTGAGGAAATCGCTGAAAGCGTAACTGAAGCAGATCTTGTTCTCACCGGTTCAATTGAAGAGACTTTGAAGCAGGTCAACTTAACTGATCGAGATCATGTAGTAGCTGTCACCCGAAATGCTGAGTTGGATATCCAAAATCTCCCTCATCTTCTTTCCACTGAAGCAAAATCAATTGGCGTGATGGGAAGCTCTAGACGATGGGAAACAACTCGTTCTTCACTTGAATCAGCTGGCGTTTCTGAGGAAGATCTATCGAGGATTACTTCTCCTATAGGTTTGGATTTAAATGCCGAAACCCCGCAAGAAATAGCTCTTTCTATCCTGTCTCAAATCATCGAACAAGATAATGCTGGTAACAACTGACTGTGATTTCTGATTATCTCTGTTTAATTCGTGGCGGTGGTGATCTGGGAACTGGTGCCGCTCTCCAATTGAAAAGAATGGGAATGCCTGTAGTCGTCTGCGATCTGAAGAATCCCTTGGCAGTAAGAAGAAAAGTTTCGCTTTCTTCAGCGATTCCTGACAGGAAAATAAAAATAGAGGAAATTACAGGTGAAAGAATTGATGACCTCTCAACTATTAATGACTTTTCATCTACCGAAGTTGTTCCAGTGATTATTAGTGACTCTCTTCCAACTTTTCCGATTTCTGTGATTGTCGATGCCAGAATGCAGAAAAAGCCCATGGATACGAAAATTGATGACGCCGACCTAGTTGTTGCTCTAGGGCCTGGTTTCTTTGCTGGCAAGGACTGTCATGTCGTTGTCGAAACCATGCGTGGGCCCAATATGGGAAAAATTATTTGGGATGGTTGTGCTGAAGAAGACACCGGAATTCCTGGTGAAGTCGGAGGACTTACTGGTGAGCGATTGTTGCGTTCTCCTTCTAGTGGTGAAATCTGCTGGATTAAGGAAATTGGGGATTTAGTCGAAAAAGGTGAAGCAATTGGCTCTGTGGGTGGTGATGACGTAGTCGCTAGAGCTACCGGAGTCATTCGTGGAATGATAAGTGAAGGCACACTGTTAGAAGTTGGGATGAAAATTGGAGATATCGACCCGAGAGGAGCGAAGGTTGATGTGAACAAAGTTTCTGATAAGGCTCTAGCAGTTGGTAATGGTGTAACGGGAGCTGTGGTTGAATGGTTAGGAAAAAGCAAATCGAACCTTTAGATGTTTATCAAGCTGTCAAAAATCTAGAAATAAAAGAGGGTGAGATAGTTGCCCTGGTCGGAGGTGGAGGTAAATCAACTCTTCTTTCGGCTCTCGGTGAGATTCACGGTAGAGGCACAGTGTTAACTACTACTACCAAAATGGGAAGTGATCAGGTTGGAGGGGCAAATTTGCTAATTCGACCTTCTAAAAAAGAGCTTTCCAAAGCTTTAGGTGAGATCTCTCCTCTTCTGGTCTGGGATCGTGTCGATGGCAAAAAAGCTTTTGGAGTTGACCCTTCACTACCCAAAAGTTGGTTACCCGAAGCGACCAGAGTGATCGTTGAAGCGGATGGTGCTAGACGACATCCTGCTAAAGCCCCTGCACCTTACGAACCTGTTTTACCCTTGGGTGTTACAACTGTTATTGCAGTAATCGGCGCTGACGCCATTGACAGAGTGATTGAAGACCAATGTCATCGACCACTACGAGTAGCAGCTGTTGTTAATTGTTCTCCGTATGAAAGACTCA
>Ga0206683_10003508_pt1 | contig 10372 bp, 9 predicted proteins | sample M280m12015metaG_FD_155483 | JGI IMG/M metagenome (GOLD analysis project Ga0206683, IMG submission 155483) | Ammonia-oxidizing marine archaeal communities from Monterey Bay, California, United States - M2 80m 12015 | ecosystem: Environmental > Aquatic > Marine > Intertidal zone | place: USA...
AGGTTTCCCTGAGCCAGCAAACCATAGAGCCCATAACGTCGGCCACAAAAGAAGATAAATACCAATGGGCCGATCCATGCGCATTAGCCGAAGCCATGGATTTGTCACGCGCGCCGCCCTCGGCTCTACAGAGGTGTTCATCACTACTCCTCCGATCCGTGATTGTAGTCCTGAAAGCTCGGTAAAAATATTTCACTGACCAATAAAGGCTTGCTGTCGAGACGGAATACCGATCTACGTCCCCACAAATGAGTCATCTGATTACATATACTCTCTGGAACATGCAAATCAGAAGCCATCATGTAAGACGCCGCAACTGGCTCACGAGACATAGAGGGGTCATTAAACAGCACCGCGCCTAGCGGCTGACTATCAATATGACGAAGTGCCGCCAATCGCCCAGTTAGGGTGCTAAAAGGTAAAATGCTTCTGGCAAAAACCCAAGGGGTGCCCTTACCTTTAAGAATAACCTGTCTAATCAGCACCTCTCTTGTGGGCGATATATTGAGTGCTCGAGCCTCTGACTCATCAGGCAATGTCTCTACCTGGCTCAGCACCTCAACGGCAAATTGGTTGTCGCTTGCGTCGATCAATCGCTCCGTAAGCGACCCTCGATCGGACAGCCATTTGTGCCAATGCGCTGGTACCTCATTATCATGAAATGAAGAGAGGGGTCGCCAGGCGGCGCTGACTGGTGATTTAATTTGTTGAGAAGTAGGCAAAGCTATCCCTGCGTTAAAGTAGTTTCTAGTTAAATTGTGATTACTAATCATAAATAGGGTCCATGCCCTTTGGCCGCTCTCGAAACCGTTTGTATTCCCACTGATACTGCTCCGGCGCCAAAGCTATTATATCTTCAATTCCCTTGTTTAAAGCCAATAAACTGGTCACCTCATCCGTGCTGTAAATATCTTGGGCCGGTGCAACAAAATGTAACTCCCACCCACCAGGCACGCGCAGTGCTGTGGCCATTAAAGCCTGACTCCCTGAGCGCTGCAACAGTTTGTGAATCAACGTCATGGTTCGAGCCTCCACACCCAGTAAAGGTACAAACTCTCCGCTTTCAGGAGGGGGCTGTTGATCTGGTAAAATGCCAGTCATATCACCACGCTTCAAGGCTTTTATTAGCGCCGAAACGCCGCGCACATTTGTTGGCACCAGCGTCGCTCCGGATTGTTCCCTTGAGGTTTTAATCCAAGTTTCTAGCTCAATCATTCTCGGGGGATCATAAAGAGAGGTCATTGCTTTTTTCTCTCCAGCCCACAAGCCGAGAACCTCCCAATTTCCCTGATGAGGAATAATTAGAATAGTACCGCGATCATCTGCAATAGCCTGCTCAAAAAGGCCTAGACCTTTGACCGCCACCACTTTTTTGGAAACCCAAGGGTTGCCTTTTCGCCAAACCTTGGGCGTTTCCAAAACAGTCTGTGCTAAATGACGCATGCGCATATTACAAATCCACTTAACCTCATCGTCCGACAAGTGCGGGTAACATAAAGATAAATTGATGCGTGCTATCCGCGAAGGCTGAGCGCGAATAATAGTAAGGAGCCTCCCCAGCCATGCTCCTTTGATGCGAGCAATGCCAAGCGGGAGTATGGAAACTAATTTCAGCAACCAGAGGACTAATATGTTCCTCATTAGAAGACCATCCTTTGTGTTATTTTTAAAAAGCTCACAGTGTCCTAAGCCTTGGGTCTGTCGTTAAAGCTTTGCAATTATAAGCTAGTATATCGAAAGGTTAATCAAGGCGATTAACTAAATCATGCTTTTGGGTCAGTTAAGCTCTATCTTTATCTTTACGCGCCTTTATAATTGAGCTTCGACTTGGACACATTTTTAATTACGGGTAACTTTAGTGACTAAACTTTCTTCACCCCCTGATACTTTTCAAGATCTCATTGCCATTCTTCAGAATTATTGGGCGGAAAAAGGGTGTGTCATTATGCAGCCGCTTGATATGGAGGTAGGCGCTGGTACGTTTCATCCTGCAACTTTTTTGCGCTCTATAGGTCCAGAAGTATGGAATAGCGCCTACGTTCAGCCATCTCGAAGGCCTACTGATGGGCGGTATGGGGAAAATCCAAATAGATTACAGCACTATTACCAATTTCAAGTAGTCATGAAGCCTTCTCCTAGTGATTTTCAAGCTCTTTATTTGGGGTCTCTTCAGGCTGTTGGGGTTGATACCTTAATTCATGATGTTCGGTTTGTAGAGGATAACTGGGAATCGCCAACTCTCGGTGCGTGGGGTTTGGGCTGGGAAGTTTGGCTGAATGGTATGGAAGTTTCTCAGTTTACTTATTTCCAACAGGTAGGCGGTCTCGAGTGCTATCCAGTTACTGGAGAGATTACCTACGGCTTAGAGCGTATCGCTATGTACTTGCAGGGAGTTGATAGCATCTACGATCTTGTTTGGGCTCATGGTCCAGATGGAAACGTAACTTATGGTGACGTGTTTTTGCAAAACGAAGTTGAGATGTCTGCCTTTAATTTTGAGCATGCTGATGTCGATTTCTTGTTTTCCGCTTTTGATCAGTATGAAAAGGATTGCCGCCGTCTTATTGATAGTAACCTTCCCCTTCCAGGCTATGAGATGGTGATGAAAGCATCCCACACTTTTAATTTACTAGATGCCCGCAAAGCTATTTCCGTAACCGAGCGGCAACGCTATATCCTTCGAGTAAGAACTCTTGCACGAGGAGTTGCCCAAGGATACTTCGACTCCAGACTGGCTGCCGGCTTCCCCTTGGCATCGCCTCACATTGCTAAAGAGGTCCTTGCTCGTCATGCGGGAGAAGACAAATGAAATCCGATTTCTTATTTGAGTTGGGCACAGAAGAGTTGCCCCCAAAGGCTCTTCTATCATTATCGCACGCATTCACAGAAAGCATTCTTGATGGTTTCATTGCTCAAGGCTTGTCTTTTGAGGGTAGCACGTCCTATGCGGCCCCAAGGCGCTTAGCTATATACATTAAGGGGTTAGACGGCAGTACACCTGACTCTGACATTGTGTCATGGGGCCCTCCAGCAAGGGTCGCTTTTGATGAGGCAGGAGCCCCCACTAAAGCAGCCGAGGCTTTTGCTAGTAAGAACAATTTGGCTTTGTCGGATTTATCGGCATATATCGAGAATGATGGTCACCAAGATAAGCTTTGCATCCGGCACACCGAATCTGGACGAGCCTCTACCGAGCTGTTTGGTTTAGTAATTAACGAGTGCTTATCAAGCTTACCCATTCCAAAGCGAATGCGTTGGGGAAGCAGCAAAGATGAGTTTGTCCGACCTGTACATTGGGGTGTGCTTATGTTCGGCGATCATGTGTGTGAAGAAACAATACTGGGTGTAAAGACTGGCAATGTTAGCCAAGGGCATCGGTTCCATTGCCCTGGTGATATCTTGATTAAATCCCCAAATAGCTATGAGAAGCAACTCCGCAGCGCTAAGGTAGTCGCGCAATTCGATGAGCGAAAGCGCCTGATTCGCGAGGGGGTCTCTTCTTTGGCGAAGAGCATTAAGGGGGAGGCTGTGATAGACGAATCACTGTTGAATGAAGTCACCGCTCTCAATGAATGGCCAGTCCCACTATTGGGTCGATTTGAGAAACGCTTTCTATCAGTACCCGCAGAAGCTCTAATATCATCGATGAAAGAACATCAAAAGTATTTCCACGTTATAAATAGCAAAAAAGAGCTACTACCCGCTTTTATAACAGTAGCAAATATTGTTAGTAAAGACCCCAAGCAAGTAATCGCTGGAAATGAGCGGGTAATTCGGCCTCGTCTAGCCGATGCCGCGTTCTTTTACGAAAACGACGCCACAGAGTCTCTCGAGCGTAGGCGGGAAGCGCTAAGGAAAGTAGTATTTCAAGATAAACTCGGCTCCGTCTTTGACAAAACAGCTCGCGTAGCTGTAATCGCCGAAGCCCTATCAAATTATACCGGCGCGGATCCTTCACTTGCTCGCAGAGCCGCAGAATTAAGTAAATCTGATTTAGTTTCCGACATGGTTGGGGAATTTGCAGACCTACAAGGCACTATGGGTAGATATTACGCGCTGAACGACGGAGAGGACAAGCAAGTTGCTGAGGCTCAGCTGGAACAGTATCTTCCGCGGTTTTCGGGAGATCAAGTGCCGTCAACTGAGGTGGGTACTACGCTGGCTTTGGCAGATAAATTAGATACTTTAGTGGGTATATTTAGCATCGGGCAGCAACCTTCAGGGTCGAGGGATCCTTTTGCGCTAAGGAGAGCCAGTCTGGGAGTGTTGAGGATAATCATCGATCGTCAAATAGATCTTGATTTGAACGAGGCAATCTTAATTGCCGCGAGCCAATTTGATCTCAAGGATGAAGCTCTCGAAAAGATACGTTTGCAAGTACTTACATACATATTGGATAGGTTTAAGTCTTGGTACAAAGAAGAGGGCCTCAAAGCCGAAGTTTACCTCTCTGTCGCCTCTCTAAATCTTTCAAATCCTCTGGATATCGACGCCCGAGTGAAGGCGATTTCAGCGTTTTCAAAGCTACCTGAAGCTCAAGATCTCGCAGCAGCAAATAAGCGCGTATCAAATCTACTATCCAAGCAGCTAAAAAACCGTCAGCCCTCAGAGATAGATCTCGCTCTACTGGAAGATGGGAGCGAAAAGAACCTCGCAAACGCAATTAAAACCCTGTCTGATGTCTCGCGGCCTTTGATAGAGAAACGGGATTACAATGCCGTGTTAAAAAATCTAGCGACATTACGAGATCCTGTCGACGCGTTTTTTAATGATGTAATGGTTATGTCAGAAGATCTCGCTATTCGTGAAAATCGTCTAAGCTTGTTACACAGACTTCGGTGTTTGTGCATAAACGTCGCCGATATCGCCCAGATGGCAACAAGCAAATAACCTTGAAGCTAACAACAACGCAATATCTGACTCTAGGTTTCCGTGCCCTTTTGTTCTATTTTGGCTTAATGCTTATTGTAATAGTTCTGGGGGTTATTTCATGCCTAATTTGGTGGCTCCCCCTCGGGGAACGCCAAAAGGTTGCTACAAAGGGAAATCGAGGGATTATGGTATGGCTGCGCCTGATCTGCGGCGTTAAAGTCAGCGTAACAGGCTTAGAGAATGTTCCGAACGGGCCCTGCGTTATTTTGAGCAATCACCAAAGTGCATGGGAATCTTTTTATTTTCAATGGCTCTTTCGACCTGTAAGTTTTGTCTTAAAGCGAGAATTATTTTGGCTTCCCTTCTTCGGCTGGAGCCTAGCAACTATGGCGCCTATTGGGATTCGCCGGTCTCACCCGGCCGGTGCCATCCGGCAAGTTTTCAAGCTTGGGCAAGAGCGATTATCTAAAGGACTGAAGGTGGTTATTTTCCCAGAAGGGACTCGCAATCCTGACGGCCAATTAGGCGCTTTTAAGACAGGAGGCGCTGCACTTGCTAAATTATCTGGCGTTCCTATTTTACCGATATCACACAATGCCGGAGCCCACTGGCCGGCAACTACCTGGTTAAAATATTCCGGAACAGTGCAAGTAACCATAGGCCCTGCTATCGATTCATCTTTGGATAACGCGCGAAGTCTGACGGAGAAGGCACGCTCTTGGATAGTTTCCTCGCTGGGCGATAATATTTCCAAGGCCTAAATCAAATCTCACAAAGATTACACGTCTAAATTAACCACGGATAACGCATTAGTTTCAATGAAGTCTCTTCTCGGCTCTACTTGATCGCCCATCAAAGTGGTAAACATTTGATCCGCTGCAATGGCATCTTCAATAGTCACCACAAGCATCCTCCTACTTTCAGGATCCATCGTAGTCTCCCAAAGCTGCTCAGGATTCATCTCCCCCAAGCCCTTGTATCGCTGAGTATTTATCCCTCGCCGAGACTCTGACATCAACCAATCTAAGGCCTGTTTGAAACTAGTCACTTCCTGTATACGCTCGCCTCGCTTTACATAAGCACCCGGCTCTATCAGTCCTTGAAGCGTCTCCCCCAATTGGACAATGGCGCCATATTCACTGGATACGAAAAAGTCGCGACTAAGTACGTGGTAATGAGGAACGCCGTGAGCGGTAATTTCTACGTTTGGCAAAAAGACTTTTCGCTCTCTATCCTCTTTCACACTGACCTGATAACGGTGGGTCCCAGTATCCGACTCTTCGAGTTTTTCCTGGAGTTCGGCGCACCAAGCTTCAACTTCACTGCTTTTTTGGAGAAGTTTGCTGTCTAGGCCCCTAACATAAATTAGTGATTCGAGTATATCTAAGGGGTATACAAGAGACATTCTATCCATGAGCCCGTTGACACTTCTAAATTGTCCGACTAGCGACTCCAGAGCCTGCCCTTGAAGTGGGGGAGCGCTCGCATTGACATGCAAGCTGGCACTCTCAAGTGCCTTTTGAGTTAAATATACTAGCAGCGCCGCATCATCTTTCACATATTGCTCGTTTTTCCCTTTGCTTACTTTGTAGAGAGGGGGTTGGGCTATAAATATATGGCCATTTTCTACCAACTCCCGCATCTGCCTGAAGAAAAAAGTCAGTAGCAACGTGCGGATATGAGATCCATCCACATCAGCATCGGTCATGATAACAATAGTGTGATAGCGCAATTTTTCTAAATTAAACTCTTCGGCCCCAATGCCGCAACCTAAAGCGGTGATCAAAGTGCCTATTTCTGCACTAGAGAGCATTTTATCAAACCGCGCTTTTTCAACATTCAATATCTTACCTTTTAGCGGTAAAATAGCTTGAGTTTTCCGGGCCCGTCCTTGCTTAGCCGACCCTCCTGCCGAGTCTCCCTCGACAAGGTACAACTCAGAAAGAGCAGGGTCTTTTTCCTGACAATCCGCTAGCTTCCCAGGCAATCCTGCAATATCTAGAGCTCCTTTGCGCCTCGTCATCTCTCTTGCTTTGCGCGCCGCCTCTCTAGCTCGAGCTGCATCTATCATTTTCCCAACTACCGCTCGCGCTTCTTGAGGAAACTCCATCAGATAATCATTAAACTTCTCGCCCATCTCTTGCTCGACCGCCGTCTTTACCTCAGAACTTACCAACTTATCTTTTGTTTGTGAAGAAAACTTAGGGTCCGGCACTTTAACTGAAATTATTGCTGTTAGGCCCTCTCTAGCGTCATCTCCTGTTGTATTTACCTTGGATTTACCATTAATGCCCTCTTTTTCGATATAGGTGTTCAAGCCCCTTGTTAAAGCAGAGCGAAAACCGGCCAAGTGAGTACCGCCGTCACGCTGCGGAATGTTATTGGTATAACACAGGATGTTTTCTTGGAATCCATCATTCCATTGCAGAGCCACCTCCACGCTGGTTCCGTCTTCTCGATCATTACTGAAATGCATGATCTTATTCACGGTAGTTTTATTAGTGTTGAGGTACTCCACAAAAGCACTCAAACCACCATCGTACGCATAAACCTCTTCTTTCCCAGTCCTCTCGTCTTGCAAAACAATGCGGACCCCTGAATTCAAAAAGGACAACTCTCGAAGCCGCTTGGCTAGCTGATCAAAGTGAAAATGAATGTTTGTAAAAGTCTCTTCTGAGGGGACAAAAAAGACCTCTGTCCCTGTCTCCTCAGTCTCCCCAACGACTTCCAAAGGGCCGTCCGGAACACCATGAGAGTAAGTTTGCTCATGAACCTGCCCGTTTCTACGAATGGTCAGCCTCATCGTTTTAGACAAGGCATTTACAACAGAAACCCCAACACCGTGTAATCCGCCAGACACCTTATAGCTATTATCATCAAACTTTCCGCCTGCATGCAGTACGGTCATTATAACTTCCGCCGCCGAAACGCCCTCATCATGCATTTCCGTGGGTATTCCGCGCCCATTATCAAAAACAGAGATTGACTCATTAGGATGAATCACGATGCGAATTTCTGAACAATGCCCAGCCAAGGCCTCATCAATAGAATTATCAACTACCTCGAACACCATGTGGTGCAGACCTGTTCCGTCATCAGTGTCTCCAATGTACATGCCAGGACGCTTTCTCACCGCATCCAACCCTTTTAACACCTTAATACTCGACGAGTCGTAGTTTTCTTCTTCAGCCATAACGGTTTATTTCCTGTTATTCAACCTACAGTCACCACACCATGTTCCACATGGAACATTTGGTGTGGCCTATCCTTCACCAAAACATCAAAATCACTTCTATCCACACCAGTGACAAAAAACTGGCACTCAAGCCCATAAAGACACGCAACCACCTGCTGCCTATGGTGCACATCCAGCTCCGCAGGGAGGTCATCCAGCAAAAATAAACACGAATCACCGGTTGCCTCTCTAAAATAAGTCGCCTGAGCCAACTTTAGGGCGTAAACCAACAGCTTGGTTTGTCCTCTAGACAGCCCCTCCGAGGCAGGAACGCCGTCTACTTTTATCCTCATGTCTGCCTTGTGTGCTCCGTGGCTCGTCGTTCCGACAGAAAAATCTCTCTTCTTATCGGCACTCATAACATCAGCTAACGAAGCCTCAACACTCCAGCCTTGGTAGTATTCAATATCAAGGCTACCCAGCCCATCAAACAATCTCGCCACTTCCTTAACATGCTTTACAAGGCCACTTAAATACTTATCTCTCAACCTTGAAACCTCTTCGCTAAGCGGAACAAACTCAGCAGTCCAAACGCTTAAAGAGTCTTCGTCTATTCTACCATGTCGCAACAGCTGATTCCGCTGTTTTAATACTTTTTGGAACCTCTTCCAAACATCTCCATAGGTTTGTTCCACGTGGAACACTCCCCAATCTAAAAACTGCCGTCTCTGTAATGGGCCGCCCTCTAAAAGATTAAAACTATGAGCATCTATTAATTGCAAAGGTAACACTGAGGCTAGCTGCACCGCAGATTGGAAGGTCTTCCCGTCAAAGCGTGCTGCAAACTTGCCTGAGGATGTCCTCTTAACCCCAATTTGATGAGCCGTGGCAGGCATACCTTTCTTAATTTTTGCAGACACAACAAGCTCTTCGGCCTGGTGATTAACAACTAACCGCAAGTCCCTGTGCCTAAACGACCGGCCCCGCCCTAGCAAGTAAACCGCTTCAAGAAGGCTAGTTTTCCCACTTCCGTTGACGCCATAAATTATATTAGCCAAGGGGTGGCAGTCTATTTTAAGACTTTGAAGGTTTCTGACCTGAAAGATCTCAAGGTGGGGGATATACATTAGCGCTTAACCTAGGGTAGCGAGGCCCAAGCCTCGCTGGTTTAGCATTACAGCCGCATAGGCATAACGACATAGACGGCCGAGCCATCCGCGGCATCTTCTACCAACGCACTGCTGTTTGAGTTAGACAAGGTAATACGAACCTCATTACCAGAAATAACATTTAGTACATCAAGCAAATAGCTAACGTTAAACCCTATCTCAAGATCTTCTCCAGAGTACTTAACGGTAACCTCCTCTTCTGCTTCTTCTTGCTCTGGATTGTTTGCCACCATCTTAATAGAGCCTTCTGACAACAAAATCCGCACACCTCGGTACTTTTCATTGGATAGGATAGCCGCTCTTCCAAATGCCTGCTTCAGCTCTGCCCGATCCGCTACTACTGTTTTGTCTCCACCTTTGGGCAACACCCTATCATAATCGGGGTACGCGCCATCTACCAACTTCGAAGTGAAACAATAGTCACCACCAGTAACACGGATATGATTAGATCCCATTGCAACCTTAACTTCATCTTCGTCAAGCAACCGGGAGAGCTCAATAATTCCCTTGCGAGGCAGGATTGAGGTCACCGGCTCTGCGACTGCAACCTCGCATAATCCATCACACATGGCCATTCTATGCCCGTCTGTGGCCACTGCGCGAAGCTTGTTATTATTTAGCTCCCAAAGCATACCGTTTAAATAATACCTAACATCTTGTTGCGCCATGGCGAACGAAGTAGCCTCAATTAACGCTTTAAGAGCAGAGCCCGGCACCATAAATTCAACCGTTTTCTCTCCTTCATCCACAGAGGGAAACTCATTGGCAGGGAGTGTTGCTAGGGTGAACTTGCTTCGCCCACTCTTCAACGTTGCCTTGCCGTCACCACTTGAAAAATCAATCTGCGCCTCTTCTGGAAGAGACCGGCAGATATCAACCAACTTGCGGGCCGAAACGGTCACATCACCATCTTCTCCGGCAGACCCTATATCGGTCACCCCGACTATTTCAACCTCTAGATCAGTGCCCGTCATAGACAGCCTTGACTGATCGAGACTTAATAAAACATTTGATAAAATAGGTAGCGTTTGTCGTCGCTCAACAACACCAACAACAAGCTGCAATGGTTTTAAAAGCGCTTCGCGCGACAAACTAAATTTCATAATATTTATCTATCTCCAACAATCAATTACTTATGTTAGTTTTTAAGTAGAAA
>Ga0206683_10003509_pt1 | contig 10370 bp, 13 predicted proteins | sample M280m12015metaG_FD_155483 | JGI IMG/M metagenome (GOLD analysis project Ga0206683, IMG submission 155483) | Ammonia-oxidizing marine archaeal communities from Monterey Bay, California, United States - M2 80m 12015 | ecosystem: Environmental > Aquatic > Marine > Intertidal zone | place: USA...
AGCATTATCCGGCAATATATCATCAATCATTTTTTCAACATGTTCTTGTGCTAAATCCTGAGCCTTATCGACTACCAATCCAGCAACCACATTGAATAACATTCCAGCAAGTGGTAACATTTTTCTCCATTCTAATTATTCACATCCACAAGAATTTTCTTCTGAACATTCACAAGGATCGCAAGTACAATTTTTACAATTACAATTTTCGTTGTTACACATTTTTTTCTCCTAAATGTGAGTTTTTATTTCTCTAATATATAGTGAACAAAAAAGCCCACCAGTATGAAATACTGATGGGCGCATCATGTGTTAGTTGATCGACTTGATCGTTTTAGATCCAATAGGAATCAAACGTGCTCGTTTTTCCTCTGGAATCACTTTCTCAAGTTCAACAATTAACATTCCGTTAGTTAAGTCACACCCCTTAACAACAATGTCATCAGAAAGAGCAAAAGACCTTTCAAACTGTCTCTTGGCAATCCCACGATGAACATAATCAGATTCATCATCTGTAGATTGCTTAGACCGAATTGTAAGAGTTCCCTCTTTTAATTCAACCTCAAGATCATCCTCCGAAAGACCTGCTACGGCCATTTCGATGATGTACTTGGCTTCTCCTTCTTTTCGGATATTGTAGGGTGGATACCCTTGACTGTTTGAGACATGTTGCATGTTTCCTCCAAGCAACCTGTCAAACATTGAATCGAACCCTATAGAAAATCCTAGAGCTTTTTCGAAATCCCCATAGGTCATGGGAACATGTGCTGCGCGTAAAACCATATTTCCTCCTTAAAAGCGAGGTTAAAAATAAACGATTCTCATACGCCAGAGCAATCGTTGTAGTACGAGGTTTCCACTATGGACAACCTCAATCACGCCATCCTTCACCTTTACATAGATGTTGGAAGCGATGTCTTAAAACTATAAAAATCAATGTTATTAGTGAATCTGCGGCATAAGATCCTTCTTTCACTAATAATGTATATTTTGCTTTCATAACGATTTATTATAAGACAAGGGGATCATCCACTCATTGAAGAGATCAAATCCCCTTGAATTTTGTTTCCATAATATAAAAATCACTTAAGGTTATTATATCATGGTTTCTTGATTTGTCAAGACCCTTTAGACTCTACTTTCTTTCGTAGATGCTCCAAAGAACCCAAACTGCGACTAGACCTACAAGACCTTCTCCACCTAGTTTTGCAACTAGACCAAGAACGTTCCCTACGATATCTATTCCGATAAAAGGAATGGCTGCTGCGCCAGGCCAAATGATTTGCAGAACCACACCAAGTGCGATTAATGCAATTCCTGCCTCAGTTAATTGACGCATCCATCCTACTGCTTTTTCTAACATTAGTACTCCGTTATTTAAATTAAAGATAAAGGTGTATAATTAAACACCTGTCGAACCAAATCCTCCGTCTCTATCTGTTTTACGAGTTGGAGGTTCATCAGACTCATTCAATGTATAATTTTCACATCGAACCAGTTCTCCTTGGCATATCCTATCTCCATTATAAATTCTCACGGGTACGTTACTAAGACTAGTAACCATTGCAAAGACGGGATCGACATAATCGCTGTCGATAATTCCTTCACAATTTGCGAGATAAACTCCCTGTTTAAATGCCAGACCAGATCGTGAATGTAATCGAATAGAAAACCCGACTGGAATATCTGCGATAAGTCCAGTAGGAATCAACATTCTTTCCATATTATTGAGCTGTATAAATGTATTATTACTATTTATATCAAACGAAACCTTTCTAGGTATTTGTTTGGTGGCTATAGCTTGATAATACTGAATTACTTCACCTTCAACTAAATTTGCATGAATATCAAAACAAGCCGATTGTTTTGTCGAAAAAACAGGTAATTGTGCTTTTTCGTTTATTCTATAGAACTTTAATTTTTCCGTTCCGTGATTTGTTTTTGATATTGTTGTTGTAGTAGTTGATGGCGATTTTGTTTTCGCTTTACTCATAATTCACTTTTTTATTTCCTATATTATATTTCGCTGTTAATACCCATTCATCTTTTTCTTTATATGCAAGAATTTTTAATTGATTCAAGGGTACAATTAATGTAGATGTTTGTTCAGAATTCACTAACTTAATTAGATTCCATTCTACTAATAGGTTTGCTATTGTATTTCTTCTCGCTTGATCATTCTCTGAAAAATTTGTTGGTTTGCCATCTAATATAAACAACTCTTTAAAATGAACAATATAATATCGTCCTTGTTTGTGTAATATGTGGCAAGATTGAAACAAGGTCTTATCTTTTCTAGAAGCGACCCCTATTCTGGTTAAAGTTTCTCTTATTTTTAAAAAATCGTCTGGTTCTGCTAAAGTACATTCGACCATCTCATCTATGTTTGCTGTCATTATTTTTCTCCATTCCACCTTTTGCAAGTTTACTTTTAATATCTATGATATCCTCATTACTGAGGACTTCCAAAGCTTCCTTTGCTTTTTCATTACCGAAACCAAAATACGTTTTGACTAGTTCTAGATTATCAATTTTGTCTGGTTTCAACCATTTAGACCATCTCTTACGTGGTCTGATATTATTTAGTAAATAATCGAATTGAAGTTTGTTATCAATAAAATGTAACCTATTCATTTCATTGACTTGTATGACAGTATCTTGAAAAAAAGACAATCCTCTATTGATAAGAAACGGAATATAGTCTTTTTCCGCTAATGGATCATCACTTTTCATGATGTTTTTATGAGCATTAATAGCTTTTATAAAATCGAATGGTCCCATAGTTATATTATACTACACTTTTTATTAATGTCAAGAGTGGGCAGAAGTCTAAGGGCCAGAACCCCTATCTGGGACCCCCGCCCCTTTTATGTTTAGCCTTCCGCATGATCCTTTGGAAAGACATAAAGTTTATCCATAGGGTACTTATCTTCCAATTCCTTTACTTGAGGAATCAACCCATGAAGTCTAATTTTTGGAGATATTCTTTTGGCACCTCCAAATCTTAAGATACTCAATGCTTTTTCAAAATCAATAAGGTCTTGTTTAAAACTTAAATTTTTCTTCCAATGATCCTTAGGATTGTCTGCATTAAGAACTCCAACATAACCCACCATTCTAAATTCACTTTTTGAAGGATTATCTCTAACCTTAGTGACCATTGTAGTATGAAGTTTTCCGATAAAAGAAGTTGAGACCGGAACATACATAATTTCGGCATTATCATCATACCCATTTTCATGCAACCACTCATAAACTCCTTTTCCATTTGGAAAAGATGCAACTTGTCTAACACCAGTAAGTTTTTCTATTCCATCATGAATAAGATCATTAGTTTGATTGGCTGTTAGTTTAGAACTCATTTGTTCAAGGGCATTACTAATAGCTTCTGTCATGTCGATTCTTCCCATTTCACCTTCTTGCATCTTAATCGCCTTTAACTCAATCAATGTCATAATGGCTTTCTGAATATCATGATAAGAAGCGGCTCCAAATTCTTTTTTATAATTATTCAGATAAGTTGCAAAAATAACTACTTTAGCAAAAGATGCTTCACGGCCATTGGTCTTCTCTTCTGGATCTACGAAAACATCGACAATGCGATTTTTCATTCCCATACCGCCAAGATAAGTATTTCGTGTTCTGCCATCAATCGGTAAATACTTATCACCGAACTTCAAAACCATCATAGGTAGTTCACCCAAAGAATAACCATTTTCATATAAGTCTTCACTTATACTTTTGCCTTTTGGATTTACACCGGCTCTTACTAATTGAATAAAGGTCTTGTTATCTTCAATGATATCTTCATCATTAACTAACTTAGTTTCTTCCCAATCTAATGTTGAAAGTGATCCATATATACGCGGATATTTTTCTTGACTACGGAGGGATATTAGTGTCTTTACATGATCTTGAGTAAATCTTGTAATACTATCTTTTGCAACATCTACAACCAGTCTAGCCTCTTCAGGCGCAAGTTGTTTAACAGTTTTTTGTTTAAAGGGAACTATTGTTGCGGTGGGTGTGGCCTTTAGCTCATGGCCTGGAAGCTGTTTCAGCAGTGCTGACATATTTTTCTTTCTATACTCCTTCATGACTTTGCATAAGGAATAAATTAATTATTAAAATTTATATGATAAACACTATATTAGTAATATCATACATTATTATATAGTTATTATTATAACATGACATTTATAAATGTCAACCCCCTAAAAAACTTTCTAAGGGATTTCTTTGACCATAATGAGACAAATAAGATTCTTTAATTCGTTCTTTATGGTTTTTGAGATAGATTGTATGGCAACCATCTTGAAAAGTCTTTTTAGGTCTGAACAAAAGTTCATCTGAAAGTTTACCAGCAAATGCTTTTCTTAACATTGGTTTCCACATTGGTCCATCTTCTTTGTATTTGGGAGGAATCCTTAAACAAAATTCTACCAAATCTTTATGTAAAAATGGTGTTCTCAATTCTACTGTTCCACCATACATCATTGCTTTATTAGTACGTATTAAATTGTTTTTATGTAAGTTTACTACTAGTTTATATCGTTCTTTGATGTAATCATTGTCCTTATAGTTCCATGCAAATACATGACCATAAGAGGCAAACAACTCATCACTTCCCTCTCCACCAAAAACAACTTTGAATCCCTCATCATGAATTCGTTTAGAAAGTGCTAATTGAGCAACAGCCGGAGAAACCTGTGTCCAAGTAAAATCTTCTACGGCATAGACGGCCTCTGCTAAATTTTGTTCAACCCACTCTTCATCAATAATTACTTCATGAAGTGGTACACCGATTTCTTTAGCCGCCATTCGTGCATAATACAAGTCATCTTTTTTCCCCGTATCTCCTACACTTACTACAAAAGCTTGAAGGTCTGGAATTTCTTGTTTGAGTAGATATGTAACAACTGTTGAATCAACTCCACCAGATAAAATTGTACACACCGGTACATCACTTATTAACTCATTGTGTACACCTTCTGTCAACAAATCTCTGATACCATCTATTACTTCTTCCTCTTTCATATCTTCAATATCTGTTATGGCAGGAAATTCGTAAAATTTTGTTTTTTCTAGTTCTCCTGTCATATAATCAAATTGATAATAACAACCGGGTTCTGCTAATACAACATCTGAGGCATTGATATTTAATGAGTTGGTGATTGCTTTTAGTTCACTCGCCACTACAATCTCTTTTCCCTTTTTGAAAAAGTACAAAGGAATTCTACCCATAAAATCTCTGGCAAATGTCAAGTACTGTTTCTGTTCATCTAACACAGCAAACCCAAACATTCCATCAAGTGTTTTGATACAATCAGTTTGGTCTAGGTGAAACATATTCAATAACAACTCTGTATCACTACCCGTATGTAAATCGAATTTCTCCTTATGAGGATTCATACTATGCCACAATTCACCATTGTAGACTAAGGAGTAATTTTCTTTTATCATAGGTTGATCTGATTCTTCGGTCAACCCTTGAATAGAAAGTCTATTATGTCCCAAGTAAGTGTTTGTTTTAGTATTAAATTTAATACCTTTACTATCTCTTCCCCGATGATCAATAAGTTTCAAGGCCGCAATAAATTGTTTTTTAGATGTAAAAATATTACCAGTAACAAATCCACACATTAATCATCTCCAAATAATGAATTTGATTTTCTTTCTAAAACTACTCTACTATTTCTTTCAGGTGGACTATATTTTGGATTATCAGCCAATAACCATTGTATTTCTTGAAACACCATAGTAAAATATCGTTCATCATATTGGTTTAGTCCTTGTGATTCCCATGCTGTGTGTTTATGATACTTTACTTTTCCTGTTGCTATTAATTCATCTCGACCATCAGGATCTAACATATCCATTTGAGCATTTGTTACTCTACCATCATTAATAGCTTCAAGTAAGGCCACATTATCTATACACACAGGTCTTGATATTGAAATAATGTTTCCTTTAAAGTATTTTAATACTACTTTGTTCAAGATTGGAAAGTCTGTAGGAGATGAAGTAACTATTATAGTGTCAAAATTATTAGTATTAGGAATTGGATCGCGTGAGGTAATCTTTGTTACCTTACTCTCAAAATCCCATGGAACAGCATTACCAATTTTCCCTGCTCCTAATATTAAAATATTTTTACCCATCTTGAATCTACCAATCCAATTTGCTACATTGTATGTATCTGGATCTAAACATACAACACCTACACCATTTTTCTCGGCTAGTTCTAAATTGATGTTATCTGATCCATGTGCTCTACATTGAATCCATTTAAGATTAGGATATGCATCAAATGTTTTTTGTCCTATCTTGGAAAACTTCACACTCAATACTTCTGTTTCAAGATCACGTTCAATCTCATCTTGAGATCCCATAATTAGATAATCTTCCCATTCCATCTCATTATCAGTAATTTCATCCCAAGTTTTGAAGTAATCATCAAACTGAAATAATTGGTTCATGTCTTTTTTGTCTTTTAATACTACTCTACTCACCAGTTACCTCCAAGATTCCAAAATAAAATTTCACCTTTAAATTTATCAATGTTTTGTTCTAACCAATACCACGCTTTCTTATCCCAGAACTCATTACATGGAAATGGAGTTTCATACGAATCCATCAAATCATCAAATTCAAATTCACTCTTGACTATTTCAACTTGTTCTGTTGGTTCGATACCATATTTTTTAAATTTCTTTTTAATAGTATCTACGCCTGATACACATACAGTATGAAAAGTTCTTGTATTTCTGGTATCAAATAGTTGTGGCCACGGCTCATGTTCCATCATCATTCCAAGACAAGTAACTCCTGACCCAGAAGAAACAACCAAATGATCAAAGTCCAATTCTTTTTTAACTTCTCTTAATCTTTGTTTTTGTGTTTTAATATACTCTAGATGATCAAACGCATAAGGTAATCTAATGTAATCTTTTTCTCTTGCTATCTGACCTACTTTGTTGTACATAATGTTCATCATATTAGGTTTAATAGGAAGAACGTTTTCAGATTTTTCTAGAATATGTTGTGGGAATTTTTTAGATTTGGGATAGGCCATGATAAATTCATAGTCTAGTTCTTTTGCAACTTCTGCCAAAGCCCATCCAGACCATGAACCAAAAACTGAAAGATGTATTAGGGGTTTTTGAGGATTAATAGTCTTTAATACTTCACGTAGAGCAGTCAGTTTCCCCCATGGCGGATGTTCAATTCCATCTCCCATGAGATCATCACGTTTAACATGAACAGTTTTATTTTTTATTTTGTACTGTTCTAATGGTGTAATTTCATTAATCAAAAAACCCCGCTAACGTAGATTTTTCTGTTGTTGCTTCAGAGAGTTTTTTCTTTTTGATCGGTTCTTGAACAACAGCCGGTCCCATACCCCCCAAAGTAGAATCTTTATAAGGAGCAAAAAGATCAACATCTTTTCCGCCAGGCTTTTGAAAACACCAGACAGATTCAACGAACCACTTTGCTTGCCATTCATCGTATTTTGCTTTTCTCTCTTCATGAGTATCACCCTCAAATGATTTTATACTTTTTGGTCTAGCCATAATCCTCATTCCAATTTGACCTTTGAAATGTTCCTTAAGATCATTTACTAAATCATCACAAGATTTATGTCTCTTCCCTTTGACTTTTGGGTCCATAATGTTTACCATCAACCAACCACCGGGAGCAAGTTTTTCAAAACACTTTTTCATTACAGGAAGATAAAACCCGTCTCTCCATGCTTCATAGGAATTATATCGACTCCATGATTGATCACTCTCAAACTTACTACCTTCAGCATATCGTTCTGTAGCAAAGTATGGTGGAGAACTAAACATGATATCAATATCATCCGGAATTTCATCCCACGGCAGGTCCTCTGCCGGTGATCTATAAATTTTTACTTTCTTTTTACCTTCAACTGAAAACCATTTATCACCAAACTCAGATTTTGGTTTTTCACAACCTAACCAGTTTTCGTACTGTACTGCCATCTTGTGATAATTTTCATGTAGATCACCATTCGGATCCATACCATAATATTCTTCAGCATTAGAAGTAAAAAATCCCGTCATGCGATCACCCCAACCGGAACTTGTATCTAAAACTTTTTTCGACTTTGTTAAATCGTAAAATGCTTTTGCTACTGAAGGTTTAAATTGAGTGGCAAAATATGCGCCTACACGAACACCCTCAATATACAAATTGTTTTTCAAAGGTGATTCACATTTTGGATGTAGTCTCCATATCGGTGAAAGTATTTGTTTCAAATCTGTTTGATCATCCCACATTGTAATCGGACTAGGTGATCTATCATAACTACATTTCATTCTTTCACGATTCATAAAGGCATCTGCAATAGTATTATAATTTGAACTAAAATTTAAAATGCCTAATCCCCATTCAGGAAAATTACCCACATAGTCATCATATTTTTCATGAACCGTTTTACATTTTTCTTTTGGGAAAATATTATCTTTTAGATTGAGATCACACAAGCCATAAAATAATTTTCTAACTTCATGCATTTCAAATTCCCGGAATGGGAATTTAGGGTGGTGTTTTTCAAAGAAATGAATCATAGTATCGATCATGACTTTAGCCCGTTTAGACATAGGCAAAGAAATATCAGGATCAAGATACTTTGTATTTAGATTTTGCCAGGTGAATAAATCGAATATTGGCAAACCATATTCATTCGTGTTATCTTCATATATTTTTAATAATTCTTCATTCATAGAGAAAGTCCTGTTGCCGCAGAAAGATATTGGCTCTCCATATCCTTTTTGGCTTTACCTTTTGTCATAACTTGATCACTAGAAATGGTAAATGATGTATCAACAGAAGCCATCATCCACGGCACTACAGCTATGCCCATTTGACCTTGTTGAGTGGGTACCGTCTGAAGTGTCATTGGAGTTTCCAAAATGAGTGTATCATTTTCTCCTTCTGTAATTCGTGCTATTACCTCTTCACCTGTTTTCAACTTTAATATATAAACTTCTTTTGACATCTATTACCTTTATTTAAATTCACAATCTACCATCATCTCTGTGAGACAAGCGACTAAATTAATTTCTTGATCTGCAACAAATGCAGACTTGTATTGATATTCAGCAATAATAAGAACAGCTTGAGGAATTGAAGTATCCTTAAGATGTTCATGAATACCATCATAAATCTTACGAAAAATCTTAACTGGATCATTATCGATATTTTGAGTAACCCATTTACGAACTTCTGAAAAATGTTTTTCTTTCAATGCTTTCATCAATTCAAGAAGATTGATTTCGCCAATCTGTGCCAAGATACCGGCATCAATAACACCACCGGCCGAATATCTTTGAAGTTCGTTTATAACTCTCCGCATATCTGGAAAGTGTTTCAAAACTAATTCAACAAGAACTTTTTCATCAAACTGTACTTCTTTTGTCTTTAATATCTCTTTAACTCTTACTAAACATTCTTGTCCAAGTTTCGGTTTCTCTGATCTAGGAATTACAAATTCTATAACAGAGCAACGACTATGGATAGGATCGATGATCCGATTACGAAAATTACAAGTAAAGATAAAACTAACATTGGCGCTAAATTTTTCAATGAACCCCCTTAGTGCAGGTTGAACCGAATCAGCATTCATATAATCTGCCTCATCGACTATTACTACTTTTCTTCCACCTTGCATGGAAACAGAACTACAATATTGTTGTAGAGTAGTTCTAACAGTATCTATGTTTCTTCCTTCATTCGATCCATTGATCATTAAATAGTCTAAACCAATTTCATCACACATAGCACGAGCTATTGTAGTTTTACCTACACCAGCTCCGCCAGACAAAAGTAGATTTGGAATTTTACCATCATCAACGAAACCTTGAAAGACTTCTTTGGTTTGTTCTACTAGAATACAATCCGCCACAGTTTTGGGGCGGAATTCTTCTACCCATAAAAAATTATCCATTAATTAAACCGTGCATAAGATTCTACATTAGAAATTGGCAATGTACTCCCAACGAACTTATCTGCAAGATAAGCTTTATCTGTTCTATGATCATGACAATCATAACACATATCACGCCATTTTACTTTACCAGAAGCATACTTATTGTCCATGTCACATGGTTTACCACAGTTTGAACAATTGGGGCGATCTGGATAAGATTTAAAATTGTCCATTTTATCCGTTATAATTTGAATTTTGTTCTGTTGCGATCCAATATTGTAATTTGGAATGTTCGTGAGCAAAGTGTGCGATACCTTTGGAAGAGATTCCAACTTGATATCCACCACTCAACAGTTTCATGTTTTCAATCTTGAAAACCATTTGAAATTGTTTATCTGTAGTTCCTACTTCATTT
>Ga0206683_10003512_pt1 | contig 10367 bp, 13 predicted proteins | sample M280m12015metaG_FD_155483 | JGI IMG/M metagenome (GOLD analysis project Ga0206683, IMG submission 155483) | Ammonia-oxidizing marine archaeal communities from Monterey Bay, California, United States - M2 80m 12015 | ecosystem: Environmental > Aquatic > Marine > Intertidal zone | place: USA...
GGCAGTTCCAACTGTATTATTGGGTACAGGAATTTTCTTTTTACTGGGAAAAGGTAGACGAAAAAAGATTGAAGAAGTTTTTAGATAACACTAGTTTATATCTATACCTCAGCCAATAAAATAAATGACAGATAAACCTAAAGATATTGAAAAATATTTTGAAAACTCAAAATGTAAAATATGTGGAGATGTAGTCCAACCACATTTTCAGGGCAATAGAAAACTCCCAAAAGAAGAACATTTAGCTAAAGAACATAGTGATTTAGAATAGTAAGTAGTGGATCCGAAGGGATTTGAACCCTTGACCTCCGCAGTGTGAGTGCGGCATCCAAACCAAGCTAGACGACGGATCCAATGTCAATTTGAAAATGTATTATTTAGACGTTAGAATACAGTGAAAAGATATACTAACTCTATCAAATCATAAAAAATATGGGAAATGAGTGTGAGCACTTTGAACAAGCAAAAGAAGTAGAACCAAATACAAAAGGTTGTGAAGAATGTGAAAAAGAGAAAACTCCATGGGTTGCAATTAGAATGTGTCTTACATGTGGGCATGTAGGATGCTGTGATTCATCAATTGGTAGGCATGCGACAAAACACCATGAGGTAACTGGACATCCGGTAATGGTTGCCCTACCGACAAAGTCATGGCGATGGTGCTACGTTCACAAGGATTACTATTAAAATGAAAAGTATTGAGAATGGAAAATGGAATCTAAGTGATTTAGTAAAAAATCCAACAAAGCAAGTATTTGATAAAAAAATTAGAGAGATTGAAAAAAAGGCCACACAATTTGAAAAGCAAAAAAAGATACTAAACTCATCCATATCAGAATCTAAATTTCTTAAAATGTTACATCAGATTGAAGACATAGCCGAAAAATCTAGCCATATTGGTGGTTATGTATCACTCAAGTATTCAGAAGATACACAATCGGATGAGGCAACCGCACTTCTGACAAAAATCTCACAGTTTGGATCAAGGATTGAAAATCAGATATTATTTTTTGATTTATGGTGGAAAAAACAAGTAGATGATAAAAATGCAAAGCGACTCATGAAAAATGCGGGAGAACTTTCAGATTATCTAAGATACAAGCGCTTAATGTCAAAATATTCACTTACTGAGCCAGAAGAAAGAATAATCAACACACTAGATGTCACTGGTATATCTGCACTGGTCAAATTATATGATAAGATTACAAATGCGTTTACCTATACGATTAAGATTAATGGTAAGAAAAAAACAATGGGGCGTGAGGAACTTACAACATATGTTCGAAACAAAAATGCAAAGACCAGAGAATCAGCCTACAAGGCATTACTAACAAAATATCAGAAAAATAAAGGTGTAGTAGGAGAAATTTATCAAAATATTGCTCTAAACTGGAAAAATGAAGGAATTGAAATGAGAAAATTTTCATCTCCAATATCAATTCAAAATGTTGGTAATGACATAGATGACAAGACGGTTGAATCATTATTGCAAGTTTGCAAAAAAAATGCACCGGTGTTTCAGAAGTATTTTTCAAAAAAAGCAAAAATGGCTGGAATGAAAAAACTTAGGCGATATGATTTATACGCACCAACGAAAAGTACAATGAAAGAAAAAAATTACTCCTATGATAATGCAGTAAAACTTGTTCTTGACTCACTTGCCAAATTTAGTCCAAAGATCTCTGAATTTGCTTCACATGTGTTCAATGAAAACCATGTTGATCATTCCATTAGGCCTGGTAAACGGGACGGTGCATTTTGCAGTACCCCATTACCATACATAACCCCATTTGTTCTCATTAACTACACTGGAAAATCCCGAGATGTCTTTACACTTGCACATGAGATAGGACACGCCGTACATAGCATTGCAGCATCAGACAAATCTATTCTAGTATCTGATGCATCATTACCACTTGCAGAAACTGCATCTACATACTCTGAACTATTACTTTATGATAATATTTCTGACTCGATTAATGATTATGAAAAAAAATCCATGTTAGCTGAAAAAATTGATGACTTTTATGCAACAATTTGTCGTCAGTCATTTTTCACAATATTTGAAATGGATGCACATCAACAAATTGCAGATTCTACAACTGTTGATGAACTATCAAATACATATCTTGCAAATCTCAAAACACAATTTGGAAATTCAATTGACATATCAGATGACTTTGGGATAGAGTGGAGTTATATTCCTCATTTTTACCACAGTCCATTTTACTGCTACTCATATGCATTTGGAAATCTTCTTTCTCTGTCTCTTTTCCAAACTTACAAAAAAGAAGGTGAGAGTTTTGCCTCAACATATATTGATATTCTTGCAGCAGGTGGTTCCAAAAAACCTGAATTACTACTCAAAGAACATGGATTTGATATCAGTAAGACAAAGTTCTGGCAGGATGGATTTGACTACATCAAAAACCAAGTAAATACACTTTCTAAATTATAGATAATAAAATGGGGCTGACAGTCAGAGCCATCCGACTGCCAGCTTGTTCCCCAACGGTTTGAATCGATGTCAATTTTTGGTAATATAATTTGGATTTAAACGTTGATTACACCATAGTAAAATTAATAATCCAAATTTTTTGTTCAAATATGTGTTCAAATTAATTTTCCTTTTTATGATTATGACATTTACAGTTATTCTAGTACCACAAGCATTTGCACAAGAATTCACAAAATCCACGTTTTTTGAAAATGTTGTGGTTGTATATGACTTGAAACTGTACAAAGAAAGTGGTAACTTTTTAATGAAAAAAACATCTGGTGATGTAGAAGTAGTAGTAGGTCTACAAAGTACAAGTACTGCTGATTTTAATTTCTCAGATAAGTTTATTGAAAAAATTCAATCTGAGAATATAGTTCAGTCTATCGTATTTACAAACATGGGGGAAATTGACCATGATGGTTATCCGGTTGGATGTGTTCCAGGTGTGAAAGGAGATGAACAATGTATAATGATTAATCTTGATTTTACTGAAATTAAGAAATTCTTTACTGATGAGGATAAACAGCAAATAGATGGAAGAATAAATAGAGTTCATACTGAGACACAGAGAATTGGTAATTCCTTAATTGAACAAGTAAATGAGGAATTGGGAATTAATGCAAAATTTCATTCTGTATATATTCAGACAGCAATGACTGAATATAGTGAAGAGGATGATGAAACACAACAACTGGTTTCAGCTGTATACATTTCTCCAAAACAAACTTCTTATAATTTAATTAATAATTTTTCAAAATTAATACTATCTGATAAGATAACTACTGGTGGTGGATTTTATGATATAGCAAAAGAATTTTCAAGAGATGAAACCCGTAACTTGACACTATATTCGGGTGAAATTACTGGAAAAACTATCACACCGTCAACTGTTTCACTGACAATATTTCCAACCGATGACGGTGTACGATATCTACTTAGCACCTCAGTTATTTATCGAAATGTTGCCAGTAATATAGCAGAAATTGATCCTCTTGAATATCTAAACATCACTGAATTACAACGTTCCACGTATTTTGATGATGAGTTTGTACCATTAGATTCACTTTTAGATTTGATTATAGTTACTCCAGAAAATGAACCAATTATGATTGGTTCAGCAAATACAAATATTATTGAAAAAATTTCAACTGTATCTGATATACGTAACAAAGGTTGGTTCTTTGATTCACCGTATGGAAGTTTTATTGCTGGAAAGTTTCTTTTTGGTGAAACTAGTTCGGTTACAAATGATGAACTAAAACTCGAAATTATACCATGGGATGGAAATAGCCAAGTAGAGATTCAATCTAGTGTCCTTGAAGATATGATTGAAGGTGAGATAAAGGAAGAACCAGAAGAGAATCAGTCACAATATGTTATTTTAGCAGTAATTATTGTAGTATCTATAGCAGCTGCAATTTACTATATGAAAGGATACAAGCGTTAAAGAATTAAAACTGCTGCTGAAAATACGGTTGTCCATTTACCACTCTTCTCTCCTTTTGCAGTCTGTGTTATATTCTGTGTTTTGTAAATTTTACCAGAAATATTCCATTGCTGTCTTTTTTCATCCCAGCTTTTTTCTGAATCAAAATCAATTCCCAAAGATGATGCAAGCATTTGTGCTGCAATATCTTCTGCATAATCACCTGCAACCTTTTCACTTTGACCAAATGCCTCATATTCAGACAGATAGCCATATTTACTACGATCCTTTGGCTGTGCAATTCCAACTGAGGCGGAAATTAATCTCTGTGGTTCATTTGTCTGATTTTTAGAATAAATTGTAAACAAAATTTGTCCAGGTTTTATCAATTTCAAACCTTCCTTTCTTGAAATAAGCTTTGCATTTGGTGGAAATATACTTGAGATAAGGACGATATTTGTGCCCTCAATTCCAGCATCTCTTAATGCAAACTCAAAACTTGTAAGTTTGTCATCATGCACACCAATTCCCTTTGTAAGAAATAATTTCTTTGCAACTAAATCAAGCATTGCAAGGAATTTCTATAACAACAATTTATAGTTTATAATTTGGTTCTAAATCTGCTTTAATGACTCAACAATTTGCATTCCATGGTTTTTTGCATCAATTTCTCGGAAAACACTTCTAACAATTCCTTTTTTATCAATAACAAAAGTGGAACGTTTTGCCAATCCAACCATATTTAGACCTGCATATTTCTTACACACACTTTTGTCAGTATCGCTAAGATGGATGTAAGGAATTTTGTATTCATCAACAAATTTTGCCTGTGATTCTATACTATCAATTGAAATTGCAAAAATCACTCCATCTGCAGATTCAATCTGAGAAAAAACAGAGATTACACTTTCTGCCATCTCAAAGACTTTTTTTGATGGACATGCAAAGAGATGATTCTTTGGATAAAAACATAATACAATATTTTTCTTATCTTTGTATGATTCTAATCTTATCTTAGAACCATCATGTGCAGTAAGTTCAAAATTTTCTGCAGTATCACCTTGCTGTATTGTCATGATTGTAATCGTCGAATAGCTTATTTAACGAATACCCTCAAAGTGTTCCATGGATACATCTTTTTTTAATTCAGACATGTTTGTAATAGGATACTACGTACTTACTGTTGGTAGCAGCCTACTTTTAATTAAAGAAACAAAAAAGAGAATATTCAATCTAAAAAATGGATTAAAGTCTATAAAGTATGCACCAATTCCATTTGGAATTTTGGCATTCTATGTCTTAGTTATTTTTCCATACATTGATCAAATACCAATACTAAATTGGAGTTGGTTAGGATACAACATTGCATTTGGTCCATTTGCAGATGAAGGTTTTTGGGGGATAGTACCGTTAATACCATTACTTCTTTACATGTTCCTTCACATTAACTACTTTGAAGAGCGCTTTTTTAGGAAATCAAAAAAAATGGTAATTGTCTGGGCATTAATTCACATTGCAATGGGAATAAAAATACACATGGCATTAATTCTCATACCAGTTGGTTTTGTGTTCAAGTATGTATATGACAAAAAAGGGGTAGACAATTCTTATGCAATGCACTTTGCAACAAATATTCTAGTTGTATGCACTCTATTTCTTTCGTTTATACTTTGAGTCCTTTCTAGGATCTACACTTCGTACCTGTGTCAAGAATAGATACGCAAACAATGCCCCAAGTGCCAAATTAATAACACCAAGAACTGTTATCATGAAATAATTCAGAGATGCCTGGAATTGACCTAACCATAGACCAAAAACTATACCCCATAAACCAATTCCAAAACAAACTGCCATGAGGATTTTTAACTTCTTTGGCTCAATGTACTTAAGTTTCATTAATCGTCTCAGATTCTTGGAGTTATTAAATCGTAACCCAGTATTTGAGAACATTTTAAACAGACTACATTTAGAAAAATATTGTGCCAGTGTAGCTCAGCCTGGCTAGAGCAATTGATTTGTAATCAATAGGTCGTGAGTTCAAATCTCGCTACTGGCTTTTTTTTAATTATAGATAATGAATTTTCATGTGTGTGTTATGTACTACCTCATACGGTGTTACATGACCACAGTGAGTACATGAAAAAAGATCAGATGTTGGTTGTTGATCACGCTCAATTACTTTGCCTGATATTGACTCTATTGATACTGTATCTCCCTTTGAAATTACAGCAAAATTTCTCTGTTCACCTATTGATTGTAAAAACTCCTTGATTGATGCCACTACCTCAGCTTGATTAACTATATCATCATCTTCTATTGCTGATAAGATAAACTCATGATATTTCAGGTTCGGAACTGCACCAACCTGATCAGCGACATAAACTACTAATTCATTTTGAATTGATTCTACGTCACGACAGTCAACTGTTATCATGACTTACGATTAAACTCTTGATATTTTAATCATAAGAAACTGTCTGGGCATGTTGATCATATTCTATATTGTAACTATATAGAATATGTTGATCATTGTTATCTCTAAATCATTTTATGGTAATTCATGGGACAGTGGTTTTCTTGGGTAAAATCAAACGAAAAAGAAATTTTAACACTGCTAAATAATCTAGCAAAAAAATCAGTTGAAGCTGCAGAAGCTGTACAAGTATTGTTAACAGACCCAACTAACAAAGATCAAGTAAAAACAGTTACGGAGATTGAGACCGCAGCAGATGGTATAATACGAGAAATTTTTACAGAATTAAACAACACCTTCATCACTCCATTAGACCGTGAGGACATGCAAAGAGTTGCCTCAAAAATTGATGATATAATTGACTTTATGGATGGTATTGCTTCAAGATTTAACAGCTACAAAATTACTGTGACTCCTCCATATGCATTAGAAATTGCAAATGAACTAGTTAACGCAACAAAAGAAGTAGAATACATGACATCAAAATTACAGCATATCAAAAATCCTTCTGTAATGATAGAACATTGTAGAAACACAAGTGCGATTGAACATAAAGTAGATATCTTGTATAGAAGTGCTATTACAGAACTTTTTGAGAGTGAAGATGCAATAAAAATCATTAAACTAAAAGATATCTATGAAACAATGGAGACTGCATCAGACAGATGTGTGGATGTTGCTGATGTTGTAGAAGATATTGTTCTGAAATACACCTAGGTGATTCCATGATAGAGATAGCAATAGGTGCAATAATTGTAGCATTAATCTTTGATTTTGTAAATGGATTTAACGACTCTGCAAATTCTGTTGCAACTGTAATTGGAACGCGTGTTTTACGCCCAATTCATGCAGTTACAATATCAGCGATAGCCAATTTTGTAGGACCATTCATTTTTGGCGTTGCAGTTGCCACAACAATTGCAAAAGGAATTGTCAGTCCTGATGATATAACAGTGTACATGATAATTGGAGGTTTAGCAGGAGCAATATCTTGGAGTACATTATGCACATATTTTGGATTACCAATTTCCAACAGTCATTCCCTAATTGGAGGTATAATGGGAGCAGGAATTGCAGGGTTAGGATTTGAAAAACTTGTTTATGATGGACTGACCAAGGTTTTTGCAGGAATAGTTATCGCACCAATTGGTGGAATGATCTTTGGCATAGCACTAACAGGAATAATAATCACTCTTCTTGCAAGACGCAAGCCAGCAATAGTAAACAAAACATTTGGTAGACTACAAATAATATCATCTGCGTGGTTTGCACTTACTCACGGGGCAAACGACGGACAAAAAACTATGGGAATAATTGTTCTTATTTTGTTTTCAGCAGGAATGATTCCAGAGCTTGAGATGCCGCTATGGGTTATATTTGCAGCGGCAACTGCAATGGGATTGGGTACTTTCTTTGGTGGATACAAAGTTATCAAAACACTTGGTGTCAAAGTAACCAGACTCAAACCGTATCAGGGATTTGCAGCCGAAACTGGTGGTGGGATAATGTTAGCAATTTTTGCAACACTAGGAATTCCTGCTAGCACAACTCATGCAATTACTGGTACTATTATGGGATCTGGTGCAGCACGAAGGAAACGAGCAGTAAGATGGAAAGTTAGTAGACAGATTATATTTTCTTGGCTTATTACAATACCAGGAGCTGCTGGACTTGGAATAGGATTTACCTTCATAATTCACTTGTTTGTCTAGTAATTATGAATAATTCCAATCTGATAATCTTTGTAGCAGAGCTTGTAGGGACGTTTGGTTTACTCATTGCAGCAACAAGCTGCATAGTTTATGATGGAATGTTAGGTGGTGCATATGGAATTGCATTTATTGCCATAATTCATTTTATTGGAATTGCAATTGTGATCAATGCATTTGGTAAATATTCTATGGCACACTTTAATCCAGCCGTTACAATTGCATTTTTTATAACTGGGCATACAAAAGCAAAACAACTACCAGTGTATCTTACAGCACAGGCAATTGGTGCTTTCATTGGTACTATTTTTGTTAAATTTGTTTTCGGAGACTATGCATTACTTGGAACAAACTCCCCAAACCTAGATTTTACAATGCCTGAAATCATTGGATATGAAATACTTGCAACTGCACTATTGATGGCAGTGATTTATGTTGTAGTTCACAAAAAAATATCAAAACTGAGTGGAATTATGATTGCAGGAATAATTGGTTTGGATGTATTTTTCATTGGCCCGATATCTGGTGCATCCATGAATCCAATTAGATCATTATCACCTGCTATAATATCAGGCGTGACCACAGATTTGTGGTTGTACTGGACTACACCGTTCATTGGAACCGTAATTATGGCTATATTTTACAGAAAAAAATTCCAAATATAGAATTACATTTTTACAATATGAAAAATAGTTAGTAGTAATGAAGGGATCAGAAACATTTGGTGCAGAAGAGGGCTCTGCAGAGATTGTTGTAAAATGGATGAATGAGGAGGCAGAGAGAAGAAAGGCAAAGTTTGAAGCCAGGCTTTACGGTTATGTGATTTCTACTGAGAATTTTGGCAAATTTGAAATGCTTTCTTGGATGGGTGATGTAAAACTTGCAAGACATTTGATTACCAAAGCTAGTAAACGATTCAAAGCAAAAGTCATTGAGGGTGGATACAAAACAAAAGACAAGGTTTACAGTTCAAAAAAATCTGATTATGCAATGGTTCGAAAAGGAGACAGAGTAATTGGTCACTTACAGTTTTCTGCACCAAGACTTGGTGGTGGAGACTGGGAACTTGTGGCGGAAGAACGAAAATGACAAAGATTGGAATTATTGGTACTGGCATGCTAGGAGAAGCAGTAGGGCTACATCTATTAGATTCAAAATATGAAGTGACAGTGTATAATAGAACTAAAAATAAAGTAGAGAATTTAGTTAAACATGGTGCTGTATCAGTTGACACACCAAAAAATGTTGCAGAAAAATCTGACATTGTAATAACAGTTGTAAAAGATGCAAACGCTGTTAATGATGTTGCTTTTGGCACTAATGGAATTATTCATGGTGTACATAACGAATTAGTTGTTGCTGACATGAGTACAATAAATCCAAACTCAGCAAAGGAAATATCACAAAAATTTTCTGATTCTGGAATTTCATTTTTAGAGGTACCAGTGATGGGTGGGCCAAACGTTGCAATTGACGGAAAATTAGTTATGATGATTTCAGGTAATAAACAAACATACGAGAAATTTAGTAATGTTTTTGATACAATTGCAGAAAAAACATTCTTTTTAGGAGAATCAGGCACTGCCCACTCGATAAAACTTGCAATGAATCTTCAGATTGCAATGCTTGCTTTATCATTATCAGAGGGAATCACATTAACAAGAAAGGCTGGATTTGATCCTGAAATTTTTCTAAAAATTCTAAACTCCACGTATTTCAAGACTGGAATGAGTGAAAAAAAGGCGTACAAAATGATCAAAGATAATTTTGAGCCAACATTTACTCTACAGAATCTAAAAAAAGACCTAGATACTATCAATGAGGCTGCTGAGTCATTTAATGCAGAAATGCCAATGTCAGAAATGGCTAGTAAGGTGTACCAGAATGCTATTGATGCAGGATTTAGTGACATTGACTATACTGGGATTCTAGCATATCTGAAGAAAATCAACCAATAAAATGGAAATTAGATGTTGCTATGAAGAAATTTTATTTCTTTTTTTCAGATAAAGCCAATAGGTAAAACCTGTCACAATCATCAATACTGCGGTAAGTCCAGACCAAAGGAAAAACTGTCCTAGTTCAGAATCTGCCATAACTAAAGAGAGAAATGCTTAGATTATAATGTTCACCGTAAGAATGAATACTGTTGGATGAATATGATTTTGATTTAGTTATTGTAGGGGCTGGGCCAGCTGGATCATCTGCTGCATTTGCTGCATCAAGTCAAGGTGTATCTGTTGCATTGTTAGAGAAGGA
>Ga0206683_10003516_pt1 | contig 10358 bp, 6 predicted proteins | sample M280m12015metaG_FD_155483 | JGI IMG/M metagenome (GOLD analysis project Ga0206683, IMG submission 155483) | Ammonia-oxidizing marine archaeal communities from Monterey Bay, California, United States - M2 80m 12015 | ecosystem: Environmental > Aquatic > Marine > Intertidal zone | place: USA...
AGGTGTTTCCATCAATCCATGTATAGCTATCACATGCTCCCTGAACATCAGTTGTGCTGTATGAATTATTAATGGTTAAATCGAGTGTTACAAGACTGTCACATCCATTGGTGTTCGAAAGCATTACGGTTGCACTATTGTTACTTGTCGTATATGTGTTACCATCAATCCAGGTATATGTATCACATGCCGTTTGGGTATCCGTTCCGTTATTGGAATTTGTAATGGTAAGGTCAAGAGTTACTGTGCTATCACATCCTGCAGCATTTGTCAATATCCATGTAGCACTATTGTTACTTGTCGTATAGGTATTGCCATCAATCCAGGTATAGGTATCACATGCGCTTTGTGTGTCTATTCCTATTGAATTTTGATTTACTATAACGGTTAATGTTGTATCAATTGCACATTGTCCTGCATCAGGAGTAAAAGTATAGTTGGTCGTTGATGTATTGTTTATTATTGGAGACCAAGTTCCCGTGATTCCATTATTACTATTGTTGGGTAGGATGAACGCGTCACCAGAGCAAATATCCTGTATAGGAGTGAAATTTGGTATAATCTGTGAAGAATTTTGATCTATTGTTACCTGAATAGTATCAAGACAACCAATTGAAGATTGAACGATGCAATGGTAAACACCCTGACATAGATTTGATGCCGTTGCTGAATTTTGACCAATACTGATAAAATTAATATCCGTCCATTCATAAGAGTAGTCAGGAATACTTCCAGAAGCTTCTATCGTTGCATTTCCATCACAAATACAGGTTGCATTAGAAATATTTGAAACCACTGCACTGATAATGGAAAGTGGTGCGCAATTATTGTTAAATTGAGAGATGTAATCTTCGTTTAAAGTAGAGTTTGAAAGCCCTGGTGTCTGATCATCTGATCCACAAGAAGCAATGTCTCCAGCACATCCTTGGGACCAATTGGTTTGAATACTCGGATCACCACCATTAAAAAAGAAAACATCATCGGTTCCCGATCCTGGAAAGTATATAGTTGAATTTAAATTAACATCTCCATAGCTTAATGAAAACACTTCACATCCAGCCAAATCAACAATTCGAACACAGTCTCCACCATTTCTCATTCCGATTCGAAACCAAACTCCGCCTGGATTCCATCCAGTAAGAGGGTAGTCGCAAGCTATTGCTCCAGGAGTACTTGTGTTATTATCAAATAAGTTTGTGTTTTCGATAGGTATCACTAGTTTGCAATTCCCATCTGTCATCGAGATGTCGTCAGGAGGCAAGGCGGGATTCGCATCTGTTCCATTATATATCGTAATTATAGTGCCAACAGGAATACATGACCAAAAAACATCATTAGAAAATCGATTGCATCCACCAGCAACACCATTGCTTCCATGGTATCCGTTATTATCATCTATAATCCACCCTCTAATGTCAACACATGGAATAGTTAGATTTACACAATCATAGGTTGCACCTGTATCAATTACAATAAATTCAATGTATTCTTTTGTTCCCGAAGGTCCGTTGGAAAACTCATTAATTGATAATGTTTGGGAATAAAATGAACCATACGAATAAGCGCAATAAGAAATGACTAAGAAAAAATTCTTAATGAAATCTCGGAATAGTTGATCCACAATAAATGAGTAAAATAGTTTGTTAATACAAATTTACACAAACTATTATTTTAAACCCAAATTGAAAGATGAATAACTTTGAAATATTATCAACAAGTAAATAATTATTTTTATTTTCGGCTCTCATTATGAAGCTCATTTTTCTCATTTTTTCATTTTCATTAATTCAGCTAAATGTTTGGAGTCAGTACAGGCCTCAAAATGGAGTAGTGAAGTCGAAATCGGAGTTAACGGCTATAGTTAATGCACATGTATATGTGTCTTCAAATGAGGAGATTAGCAAAGGAATTATTTTAATTAAGAATGGTAAAATCCTAAAAATCGGTAAAAAAATCAAAATTCCGAAGGGAGCGCAGATTATAGATTTGAAGGAACGTACAGTTTTACCTGCGTTCATAGAATTAAATTCAAATATTGGTAATTCCGTTGAGAAAAAAGAAAATAATCGGAGCTTTCGACCTCAAATAGAGTCGAATAAGAGCAATTCTTTCTTTTGGAATGAGGCCGTACATCCTGAAGTTAATGCCAGTGAGCATTATAAAAAAGAGGCGGGAAAAATCAAATCAATTAATGAGAAAGGATATGGCTTTTTTCTTTCTCATCAAAGTCAGGGAATTGTTCGGGGATCCGGCGTACTTGTTTCGGCAGATGGGGATGATTTAGCATCAGATATACTCAGCCCAATGGCTGCATCCTTTTATTCCTTTAGCAAAGGGGATTCGAGACAATCTTACCCTTCATCTCAAATGGGTGCCATTGCCTTATTACGTCAATCTTTTTATGATTATAAATATTACACTGAAACAAATGTGGATTTCACTGATTTATCTTTGGAGGCGTGGAAAAGTCAAATGGGCATTCCAAAGTTTTTTCAAACTGCAGATAAACTCGAAATTTTAAGAGCCAATAAAATAGCTGATGAATTTGAGACGAATTTTATCTATCTCGGATCTGGTAATGAATATGAAGCTGTACATTCTTTGAAGGAAATAAATCCAAAAATCGTAATTCCGATTAATTTCCCGGCGGCATATGATGTTAGTGACCCGTACATATCCCGATTAATACCACTAAGTCAGCTAAAACATTGGGAGCTAGCACCATCTAATTTTCGGATATTAAAATCAAACGATATTGAAGTTGCGATTTCTTCAAAAGGTATTAAATCATCTGCAGATTTTTGGAAAAATATACATGAATTAATGGCTTCTGGAGTGGATAAATTAGCTGTTTTAAAAGCACTGACAGAAACACCTGCCTCTTTCATAGGGCAGGAAGAAAACATAGGCACTTTAGAAAAAAACAAAGTGGCTAGCTTTACTGTCTATAGTGTAGATCCCTTTAAAAATAAAAAAGCCCAAGCAAACGAAATTTGGTTAAAAGGAGAGAGAAAACACTTAAAAACATTTCAGAGTATTGAGGTCAATGGAAGCTATCATTTGAACAGAAGTAATTCTAGATTTGTACTTGAATTTTCTGGGTCGGGCCAAAGAAAACAGGTCAGCTTATTTGATCTGGATATAAATGGTAAAAAAATAGATTCTACCAAATCAAAAGTAGATTTTAACCTTGTAGGAAATGATGTCACTTTAATCTTGAAACGAAAAGATTCTACTGGCAAATTTGCAGAGGTGATGCACGGAAAAGTAACGCCGAATGGTGCAGTTATAGAAGGAGATATTGTTCTTAAAGATGGCACATGGGAGAAGTGGAGCGCAATAAGATTCTTAAAGCCTAATAGAGAAGCTAATGTGCTTGAAAATAAGTCGAACAATATTGGTAAATGTTGGTATCCGAACATGTCTTATGGCTTAGATTCTTCTGCTAATGCAGAATCAATTCTTTTTAAGAATGCTACAGTTTGGACGAATGAAAATGAAGGAGTATTAAATGAAATAGATGTACTTGTAGAAAATGGAAAAATCTCTCAAATAGGAAAATCATTAAAGGCAAATGATCAAAATGTCAAAATTATTGATGCAAGCGGTATGCATTTGACTTCTGGTATAATAGATGAACATTCTCATATAGCCATATCAAAAGGAGTAAATGAAAGTGGTCAAGCCATTTCTGCAGAGGTTAGTATTGCCGATGTTGTGAATTCTGAAGATGTAAACATTTATAGACAGTTAGCTGGCGGTGTAACATGTTCTCAATTGCTTCATGGGTCTGCAAACCCCATAGGAGGTCAATCGGCTATAGTTAAATTAAAATGGGGTGAGTTTCCTGAAAACATGCTGATTGAAAATGCGCCGGAGTTTATAAAGTTTGCTCTTGGTGAAAATGTTAAACAATCCAACTGGGGTAATTTTAATACTGTTCGGTTTCCACAGACTAGAATGGGTGTAGAGCAGGTGTTTTATGATGGTTTTTATAGGGCCAAAAAATATAAAGAAGATTGGGAGAAATATCTGAAAAAAAACAAGGATAATTCTATTGCAGCTCCTCGAGTAGATCTTGAGCTTAAAACCTTAGCTGAAATATTGGATTCCAAAAGATTTATTACCTGTCATTCTTATGTTCAATCCGAAATTAACATGCTTATGCATGTCGCAGATTCAATGGGTTTTCGAGTCAATACATTTACACATATCCTAGAAGGGTATAAAGTTGCTGATAAGATGAAAGAGCATGGTGTAGGAGGATCAACTTTTTCAGACTGGTGGGCTTATAAATATGAGGTTAATGATGCGATCCCTTATAACGCAAGTTTAATGCATGATAATGGAGTTGTAGTTGCTATTAATTCAGATGATGCAGAAATGGGAAGACGCTTAAATCAGGAGGCGGCTAAGGGAGTTAAATATGGAGGCATGTCTCAGGAGGATGCATGGAAAATGGTCACATTGAATCCTGCAAAACTCTTGCATCTTGATGATAGAATGGGAAGTATTAAGATTGGTAAAGATGCTGATTTAGTTTTATGGACTGACCATCCATTGAGCATAATGGCTAAGGTGTCAAAAACTATTATAGATGGAACAATTTATTACGATTCAGATAGGAAAGTTGAGCTAGAGGAAAGAAATCGACTAGAAAGGGCAAGAATTTTGCAAAAAATGATTTTAGATAAAGAGGCAGGTAACCCAGTAAAATCATACCGTCATAAAAAAGAAAAATTCTATCACTGTGATTCTTATGGAGAGGAAGGTGAAACCAAAACGAATACCCATTAAACATGAAAATTTCGATAAGCATAGTTTTCTTGGTGTTAAGCGGAATTCTTTTTTCGCAAAAGACACTATTTCGAGGTGCGAGTTTACATATTGGAAATGGTGAATTTATTGAAAAGGGTTTACTTGGGATCGATGGAGATCGTATTATTTTAGTTAAGAAGGAATTAATAGCAAGTATTGATAATGAGAACTGGGATACGATAATTGAAGTCTCTGGCAGTCATATTTATCCTGCTTTTGTAAATACAAATAACACCTTAGGTTTAACAGAAATCGATGCTGTCCGGGCTACAAGAGATTTTGATGATGTTGGATCTTTCAATCCTCATGTAAGGAGCCAAGTTGCTTTTAATGCGGAATCAAAAGTTGGGCAAACAGTGCGTACCAATGGTGTGTTGATTACTCAGGCAACACCGCGGGGAGGTATTGTCTCGGGAACATCCTCAATCATGAGTTTATTTGCTTGGAACTGGGAAGACGCAACAATATCATCAGAAGATGGTATTCATCTGAATTGGCCAAGCAGCACAGTAGGTGGAGGATGGTGGGCAGAGCCCAAGCCAAAATCTCGTAATAAAAAGTATGTAGAGCAAAAAGATAAATTATGTCAATTTTTTGACTTAGCTAAGGCTTATGCTGGTGCAAAAAAACCAGAATTTGATCAAAGATTAGAGGCGATGAAAGGCTGTTTTAATGGAAATAAACGTGTTTACATTCATGCCAATGAATTGCAACAGATTCATGATATTATAGACTTTGCCTCAGAAATGGAATTCCCATTCCCTGTATTGGTTGGGGGATATGATGCTCACTTAATTGGTCGTAAATTAAAGGATGCGGGTCTACCTGTGATGCTTAAAAGAATGCATGGGTTGCCACAATTGGAAGGAGAAGCTACAGATCTTCCATACAGGTCTGCAACATTACTTAATGAACAAGGGATTGTTTTTTGTCTTCAAGGAGCGGGAGATATGGAAGCTATGAATGCTCGAAATTTGCCCTTTATTGCGGGAACCGCAATGTCCTACGGGTTGACAGAGGAACAAGCCATTCAATCGATAACCTTAAATCCTTGTAAAATAATTGGAATTGATAAAGATTATGGGTCAATAGAAGAGGGTAAAAAAGCAGCCTTTTTCGTTTCAAAAGGGAATGCTCTTGACATGATGACAAATCAAGTAACTATGATCTATTTTGATGGGAAAAGTCAGTCGACAACCAATTTCCAGGAGGAGCTTTATCTGAAATACAAAACAAAATATTCTGAGAAATAAGCTGTCTAACCATGAATGGTTTCAGATTTCCCATATTGTTTCATTAATTCTGCCTCAAATTTCAAAAAATGTTCCCAGCGTTTGTTCACGTTTATTTTTCCACCGTATTTCTTTGCGAAATTTAAGAACGTTACATAATGCCTGGCTTCACTTTCCATTAGCATTCTGTAAAAAGACCGTAAATCCTTATCCTTGAGCTCTTCAGAAAGAATCTTGAATCGTTCACAGCTTCGTGCTTCGATCATAGCAGCGAAGAGCATTTGATTGACAAAATGACCTTCCCTTGAGCCGTCACTTTGATTCTTTTTGAGATAATTAGAAAGGTCTTTGACATATGGGTCTTTTCGCTCAAAACCTAGCTGAAACCCTCGCTCTTTGATTTTGTCATGAACCATCTTGAAATGCTCCATTTCTTCTTTACAAATTTCAACCATAGATTCTACTAAATCCGGATATTGCGGATATTGAACAATGATTGAAATGGAGTTGCTTGCTGCTTTTTGTTCACAAAAGGCGTGGTCAATTAAAATTTCCTCCAAGTTTTTTTCAACTATATTTACCCATCTTGGGTCAGTTTCCATTTTAAGTCCTAGCATGATATCTTTTTACAAAAATACGTGATAATTGATGAATATAATAAAACTTCAAAAGAGATTATCAATTAATGACCTCGTTCTTTTTGTATATTTGAAATTCAATTAAAAAGATGACAAAAACTGCTCAAAAAAACAAAAATCATGATCTAGATCAGAACGATTTAAAGAAGGGTTTTGAATATATGTGCACAGCTAAAGCCTTAGCCGAGAAATATGAGCAAAATAAAGAAGTAACGGCTAAATACGTCCATGCAACCTCAAGAGGACATGAGGCCATACAGATTGCTCTCGGTATGCAGCTTAAAGCATGTGATTGGGTTTCTCCTTACTATCGTGATGACTCAATTCTTCTTTCTATTGGAATGACGCCATATGAGCTAATGCTACAGGTATTCGCAAAGAAAGACGATCCGTTTTCAGGAGGGAGAACTTATTATTCTCACCCCTCTTTGAACAGGGATGATATGCCAAAGATTATACACCAATCATCAGCGACAGGAATGCAGGCTATTCCAACGACAGGGATTGCGATGGGAATACAGTATAGAGAGGCTGAAGGTATTGAAATAGACAAAAAAGAACAACCTTTGGTCGTATGTTCATTAGGTGATGCATCATGTACTGAAGGAGAGGTTTCTGAGGCTTTTCAGATGGCAGCATTGAAGCAATTTCCTATTGTTTTTTTAGTACAGGATAACGAATGGGATATATCAGCTAACGCTGAAGAGACTAGGGCTCAAGATATAAGTGAATACGCACAGGGCTTTAAAGGCATAGAGGTACGCACAATTGACGGTAGCGATTTTGAAGAGTCATATAAAACGATTCAGGAAGTTTTTAAACTTATTCGGAATGAACGGAGACCCTTTCTGATTCATGCCAAGGTCCCTTTGCTTGGGCATCATACCTCTGGTGTTCGGATGGAATGGTACAGAGATGATCTAGACGAGGCAAAAAAGAAAGATCCTTACCCTAAAATGAAAGTCTTACTTGAATCTAATGGGGTTCCTGTTTCTGAAATAATAAATATTGAGTCGCGAATTAAATCTGAAATTGATGAACAGTACGATCTTGCTGTTAACGCAGAGGACCCTTCGGAGAAGAGTATTCAGGATTTCATATTTGCACCTTCATCTATAACCGAAGAAGCAGGAGAGCGAGCTCCAAAAGGGAAGAAAAAAACAGTAATGGTTGATTCTGCATTATTTGCCGTTAGAGAGATTATGCAAAAGCATCCAGAAGCATTGCTCTATGGTCAAGATGTCGGTGGTAGATTAGGTGGAGTATTTCGAGAAGCAGCGACCTTAGCTCAAACCTTTGGTGATAATCGCGTTTTTAATACACCTATTCAAGAGGCTTTTATTATTGGTTCCACAGTGGGTATGTCAGCAGTTGGGTTAAAACCAATTGTTGAAGTTCAATTTGCGGACTACATATGGCCAGGACTTAATCAATTATTTACGGAAGTATCTCGTTCTTATTACTTATCGAATGGAAAATGGCCTGTGAGCTGCGTGATTCGAGTACCTATTGGTGCATATGGTTCTGGAGGTCCATACCATTCTTCGAGTGTAGAATCTGTTTTGAGTAATATTCGGGGAATAAAATTAGTCTATCCTTCTAATGGGGCGGACCTTAAGGGTTTGATGAAAGCGGCATACTATGACCCCAATCCAGTAGTGATGTTAGAGCATAAGGGTTTGTATTGGTCTAAGATAAAAGGAACCGAAAAAGCGATGTCTGTCGAGCCAAGTGATGATTATGTTGTCCCTATTGGAAAAGCAAGAATTGTTCAAGAGTCGAATCCTCAATTTGTTGAAAGTGGTGAGAGTATTGGTATTATATCTTATGGTCGAGGCATATATTGGTCACTTGAAGCGATGAAAGCTTATGATGGGCAAATAGAATTACTTGATTTACGGAGCCTAAACCCCCTTGATCATGAGGCCATGAATGAGCTATGTCAGAAGCATAGTCATGTTATAATTGTAACTGAAGAATCAGTTGAATGTTCTTTTGCCTTAGGACTTGCAGGAAGGCTACAACGAGACAATTTCAAATTTTTAGATGCGCCAATTCAAATTGTAGGTTCTGTAGATACACCCGCAATTCCTCTAAATTCTGAATTAGAGCTGGCCTTGCTTCCGAATGCGAACAAAATTGCTGAGGCTATAGAAAAAACACTTAAATTTTAATTCATGACAATAAAAGAGACTATTCAGGCGGTAGAAAAATTCCATAATGCTTTTGGAATTGAAAATAACTATAAACCTACTTCGGCACTTTCTGCTTCAGAATGTGATTTGCGACATAGGTTAATGTCAGAAGAAAATGAGGAATATCTTGAGGCTGCGAAAAATGGAGATCTTGTGGAAATTGCTGATGCGCTTGGTGATCAGTTGTACATTTTATGCGGAACAATTTTAAAACATGGTCTTCAAGACAAAATAATAGATGTTTTTAATGAAATTCAGCGTTCAAATATGAGTAAACTGGATAGTGATGGGAAACCCATATACCGAGAAGACGGAAAGGTAATGAAATCAGAGCTTTATTTTAAGCCTGATATTAAATCCATACTCGATGATTGAGTTATCCACGATTAACTCTTTATTTCTTTTAATCACTTATACTTTTTTAAACCAAATCTGAAATAGCTTTGGGATATGGCAGATATATCATTCTATTTTAGTCCAATTAAGGATTTACAAGAAGATTATGAGGAAGATCAAATAGGAGGATTTATTCAGGCCTATCATAATACTTTCCCTGAGATTAAATCAGGATCGATTGCCATAATTTATGTTCCTGAAAATAGAGGTTCAAATTTGGAAGAAGCCGATAATACTTCATCCAATTTCCGAGAGGCATTGTATCGATTACACACAGGTAAAAATTGGAAAAAAGATTTTTATGACCTAGGAGATATAAAGCCTGGTAATGAACTTAAAGACACCTATTTCGCTCTATCTAAGGTGGCTTCAGAGCTCATAAAATCAAACATTCTGCCCATCATAATTGGAGGGTCACAGGATTTAGTAATGGGTATCTATGATGGATATGCAAGCCTCGAACAATTGGTAAACATTTGTTCTATTGATTACAGCTTAGATCTAGGGGACGCTGAGAAAGAGGTAGATTCACAATCTTATCTAACTTCTTTGATGCTTAAGCGTCCTTGTTATTTGTTTAATCATGCCAATATCGGACTTCAAATACCCTACGCAAGAGCTAAGGATTTAAAGCTTTTTGAAAAATTATATTTTGACATATGTAGATTGGGAGAATTTAATGCGGATTTCCGAAAAGCTGAACCTCATTTAAGAAATGCAGATATAATAAATATTGATTTTAAGTCAATTAAAGCTTCAGAGGTTTTTTCGCATAGCTCCAATCCGAATGGATTTTATGCCGAACAAATATGTCAGATTGCAAGGTATGCAGGCATTTCAGATAAGGTAAGTTGTGCTGGAATATTCAATTATGTCGACACGAATTTAATTTCAGATAAGTTATTGGCGGACATCATATGGTATTTTTCTGATGGTTTTTATTCAAGATGGGGGGATTTCCCCATGGGAAGCAAGGCAAATTACAAGCGATTTACTGTCGTTCTAGAGGAAGGAAATTATACAATAGTGTTTTTTAAGAGTAATAAGTCAGAACGTTGGTGGATGGAGGTTCCTTACCC
>Ga0206683_10003531_pt1 | contig 10334 bp, 3 predicted proteins | sample M280m12015metaG_FD_155483 | JGI IMG/M metagenome (GOLD analysis project Ga0206683, IMG submission 155483) | Ammonia-oxidizing marine archaeal communities from Monterey Bay, California, United States - M2 80m 12015 | ecosystem: Environmental > Aquatic > Marine > Intertidal zone | place: USA...
CAACGGCCCCCACCGTAGTTAAAACTACCCAATAGATTTTATCTACCTTACCACCCAATCTATTAATTTCGCACTGCATGTGCTTCAAATGATTGTCCTTAATATTTTTCATCTCACGTTTTACACCAGTGATGTGTCCATTCAATGCAATAATATGTTCGCGTTGTGTTTTAGGTTCCATTAAACTGTCCCTCGTTGTCGCTGTTGGATTATTTTTTCGCTAGGGGATAATAACGCAGTTTCAGTTCTAGTCAATCCTGTTTGTGGGTCAGCACCTTGATTCAGATTAACTTGTGATACATCTGGTGTAGGTATATTTGGCAGTGGTGCTACTGGCGTTTGGTTTTGACTTATTAAAGTTTCCAAACCTGTAGGGAGTTCATCACCTCTTCCTGATGGTACCACTTGGTCTCTAGATTGATCCATTAAATCTTTAAACTTCAGTTTTTCCATGTCTCTTATTATTTTTCTTAACTTACTGAAAGGTTTAAGATCACTTTTGTTAATAATGATACCGTTTCTTTTATATTCATTATATATCTCGTTGGCTCTTTTTCTTAAAGCGTCTTCTGAGAATGAAACAGGTGTAAACTTACCATCTAGTAGATTATCTAGGTTAGGAACATTACGACCATCTGCTCCCAGTACTTTTTCAATTTGTCGTTTAGTTAATAAACCACTACTCAATGATTGTTGAAACATTTTCCATACTTCAAATTGTGAAGCAAGCGCTTCATTTTGTATATCTATAAACTCTGCAGCCATAACATCTGGTCCACGTTCCAATGCATTTTGTTTACTAAAGAAGTGTTCTGTTTTATATGCATTACTTCTTATCTCACGAATATCCACTGCTTCATAATCAAGTGCAGCGACTGGATCTACGTTCATAATAGAACCACCTAACAATCTTATAAGAACATCACCAAGTTCCATAACTCTTCCACCCTTAGTATCTAAACTTAATGCATCCAGCACTTGCGCTGAACTTCTAATGAAGCCTGGTGCAATTGTTGCTAGTATATGATTCCAGCTTTTTTCAACCTTTTCTCCAAAATCATCGGACGGAGAAAAAATAATTGAGCCGTCCCGTGACCGTCCTTGACGAGCCCATATATCAAGTATAGGCTCAAGTGCAATTGCCTCAGTTGTGAAAGGCTCAAGAAGCGCCATTAATGGACTAGCTGCATCAAATATTCTATTAAAAACTTCACCATCTATATCTGAGATTAGTCTTGGAGAATTAAGTTCTCTAATAAAACCTTGAACTGGATCTATTACATAAGCATATGGATTGTATGTAGATAAATCAAAGGCCTTAAACATTCCTGTTTTTTTATCCTGGTTAGTTAATGGAACTAAAGCATGGTCCCTCATAAATGATGGACCTAATTCATCCAAGTATGCTGCTGTCATTTCTGGATTTATATTAGTTAGATAATGACCAGTTTGTTTAAGAGCTTCATTCATTCCATATAAGGTTGTGAATTGACCAAACAATGATCTATAACCCATAGCCTGTAATCCAGGATTACCAGAAGCAATATGCTTTAAAGAAAGACTTAAAGTAGTTGCACTGGTTCTTAACATTTCTGCAGGAAAAGATATAAAGTTACCAATAGGAAGTTTTCTAATAGCCTGCACAACTGGAGGTACTCGACTGTATGTAGGATAGGTTTCTCTTACTAAATATGCACCCATCTCTTCAATTCCCTCAGCTAATGTTTTTTTAACACCCGTTTTAGTACTTAATTCTTCAAACTCTCTACCTATTATATTTTTAAAATAAGCTTTGACATCATCTATTGATTTAGTGAATTGTTTAAGCTCTGACATATAAAATTCATGACCATATATTTTCCAAACATTATCACCACCAGCATATGTTCTTTGTACATACTGGCTAAGCTGAGTGTTACCAACTTTTTGTAGTAACTGATTAAAGCTACTAATAATAGGTTCACCTGTTGCTGATCTTGTTCCTTTTAGATCAGCTAATATACCTGCAAGCTCGTTTGCTACAACATTCTCATCAGTTACTCCAAGCTCAACTTTTCTTTCGATGTATTTAATTAAATCTTTTCTATTAACTTTAGGACCTGATCCAAATATATCATCTAATACTATCTTCATTGCTTGAGGTACACTTGCGCTACCTCCAATGTGACCTACATTCATTGCGAATAAACTAGCTGACCCAAAGTTACGCATTTGAGTAGCTGGTGAGTAAAGTGTTTTACCTCCTTGAACCATTGCTTTGAATGCTAGTAAGTTTTGATAAACTTTATATTTAAGAGCACTGTCAAAAATACTATAACCACTTAATTGTCTAACCATTTCTGGCGTTCCATATAAACCGATGGCATCATTAAGCAAAAATCCCGTTCCTTTAACATCAGTTAAACGAGCCGCATTATATATTTTACCTTTAGTTAAGGCTTCTTCTGCTGTGTTAAACAACCAACCATTTTCTAATCCCATTTTAGCTAATCTATCTAATGCGGTTTTTTGTTGAGTACTCGCTATCATATTCCCTGTTGTTTGTAATAAAGAAGATTTAAGATTCTTTTCCTCCCCAAGAAGTTTACGAATCGCAGCTGGTACTTCTTCACCAGTTTTTATTCTAATATCTTCCAGGCCTAATTTTTTATTAACTATTTTTTCTAGTGCTTTGAAGGGGTCGTCTATTTCATAACGTGCTGTGTGCATTATATCTGCTACTTTTAATTCTGCATATTCATCTATTGCTTTTGCAATTGGTTGATCAGGAAAAGCCTCTTTTGCCATCATCATAAATCCATCATTGCCTCTGATAACATCTTTTACAAACTCTTTAGCGTTCATCACGGCCTCTCTGCCTGGTTGAAAATCTGAGTTAGTAAACATGGAAAAAGAACGTCTCATATATTTATCTATATTCGAGCTTAATAAATATTTTAAAGGATCTGAATCAGGTAATAATTCCCCAAACTCTTTTTTTAAACCATTTGTGTATTCTTTTAATTCTACTGATAATTGTCTTAATCTTAAAGGTAATGCATCTGCTTTTACATTGCCCTGCAGATAGTCTAAAACATCATCTAAGTATTTTCTTTGTATGGTTTGATATTCACCCCAGTTCTTGTGTCTATCTTCAAACACCTTAGCCATTTTGTAAGCTTCTTGTTCAATAGCTTTTAGGTACTTATCTATAGCTCTAGATTTTGCTTTAATAAATAAACTTGTTTGACCACTTATGCCAAAAGCATCCTTAGTTAGTTTTCCAATATCTCTAAACGCTGCTAGCTTATTATCTATTCTAGCGAGATACTGATGTAATGGATCTTGACTATTAACTGAAAACTCTCTCCATTTCTGAAAATCTGGTAGAGATCTTTTAAATGTTTTATCAAATTTTATACCTGAGTATGCCGCTTGTTTTGCAAAAGCTATATCATATGCACCTAAAGCTGCTCTAGTGAATACTTGTTTGCCAATAATTTTAGCTGTTTCTTGAATACCTTTTGCTCCTAACTGACCTAACTTTTGAATTCCTTCTCCGATTACAGGCAGAGTTTTATTTGTATAAGCAAGTTTTCCAGCTAAAGTATCGGCTGCTATTTTCAGTGGTATACCTGCAATCTGTAATGCACCTCCAACCACTGATCTATCAATTCCAGGAATAGTTTTAAATGGAAGTTTAGCAGTCCATTTTGTTGCAGCCCACGCCGCAGGTCCTAGTAAAGGAAACAAACCCCCGATCATCGCTCCATCAGCCCCAAACCTAACTCTATTTTTCATATTAGCAAGGGCTAATTCATTTCCAGTTAAGTCTGTTGTATCAATAGGTTTACCAGGAAGTAGTGTTGGGTCTTCTGGAAACATTCTATGTAGACTATTGTAAGGACCTCCGGCGAGTAAGTCAGTTGCGCCAAATATGATTGCACCTGTACCCATTTTTTTTGAGATATTGCTCATCTGCATACCGAGTCTTGCAGCACCATAAACATCATCATCGATAAAGCGTGTCATAGTATTAACCCCTTTTATTCTTAAGGCCTTTTGTGCACGGGTTAATATCTTAGTAACTAAACCTCCAGGTACACCAAACTCAACAAGTAAGGACACCATATCACCGAGGAAAGTTTCCGGTTCATTAAGTGCTAGCTTGTCATAGCTTTCTCTTAATTTAGAAGATAAATCTGTTTTGCCAAAAGCGGCTAAATCAATCCCGCCTAGTACTAAATCCATTGTGTTGAAACCAAGATTCGTGATCCCCGTTTCGAGAGCCCTGTTTATTTCTGCAAAGCCATCAATGTATGCGGCTTCATCATCTGTGCCAGGCGTAAAGGACCACGCTCTTTCTATAGACGGAGAAACAAGTGATGATAAAGTTGGAAAATTTTCATAAAACTCTTGGTCTGTTCCTTTAAATGAATTTTTAATGTCATTACCTATAGCCGCCATCATTAAAAAAGGTAGTTGCTGCTGTCTTCTTAATGATTTAATTAAAGGGTTCTGCTGAATAGCCTCAGGTATGTTTGACCATTTCCACCTAACAGGTTTAGCATCAGTTAATTCCTCTGCTATTGTTTTTTTTATTTCATTAAGATTAATTTTACTCCATTTTTTTTCTGTTTTATATCTAACTTCTGGTTCTGCTTCCCTGACTCTTTGATAACGTGCTTCATCTTCAAGGAACAAGGCCATCGGACCTTTCATTGATCTAGGTAAAGCATCAAACTTACGTTGATCTTCAAAACTTTGAGATTTTACTGTTAAAAATTTTCCAAAAAGAGTTTCGGGATCATATTCTTCCCCTGCATAACTACCTGGACCAGTAACCGCGCCACGTTTTGGGTCAGTTATAAGGCCACCTTTTGCTTTTTCTTCTAATTTTATTGTTTGTCCTGGTGCTATTTCTGTTTCTCTTAGATTAGTAAAAGTAGACGGTGGTTTGTTAATATCTTTGTGCCTTGCACCCCCTAACGCTTTATAATCTTTGTAAACCTGCATTAAATTATCAAACTCTTTTCCGTATATTTTTAATTTTCCAAAAGAAGGGTACATTATGTATAAACCGTTTTCTGCTAAAAGATTAGCTACTCTATTAATTTCTGAATCTAATTTTTGCATTTCAGTTTTTAATCTTTTAAATTTTTGAGTGTCAGTTTTACCTGCTTGAGCCATTTCATCTATTTGTACTTTTATTTTGTCGACTTTTTGAATATTTGGTATTAACACGTTTTCTATTTCAGGTGTTAATTTCATATTTTTTTGAGCACTGGTTATGTAAGTTGGCCTGTTAAGAAGCTCTATAAACTCTTGAGGAAAATCAGCTGCATTATACCAATCGTGTTGTAGTGGGTGAGCTCTGTGTAATGTTGTAACATTAACTAGTTTGTTGTTTCTATCATATTTTTGATAAGACATTTTGTCTTTTAACAATTTAAAACCGCCTGTGCTTGTTAATTGACCAAGATAAGATTCTTTTAAAGGGTCTTGAAAATAATTGTCTGGTTTTGTTACTAAAGCTGGTTCATACATATATTTTGTATTGTTACTCAAACCTTCATCATCTAAGTATCTTCTTATTGCCGATGCAAAATCTTCAGGATTGTAGTTACTATACTTTTTACTTAACTCTTCTAATTTAAATCTTTTATCATTAGGACCGAAGTAAGAGGATCCCGTATAATGATCTTCTAAATCTTTTAAAAAAGATTTTTTAACAACATCAGAACCTTCTTCGGTTGGAAATAAAAGTTTTCCATTTTCAACAGATATAGTTCCTTGGTATTTATCAGGACCTACATTATTTAAAAAATTAGTGTTAACTCCCTCTAATCTAGTGACTGAATTTTGTGCTGCTTGCTCTGCATGAAATATATCTTGTGCTTCACTCTGTTCATATATGTTTCTTACGTTACCACTTCCTATAGAGGTTGTTTCAAAGGTTGCATCGTCTGCCAGTCCTTTAATGTTGTCTTTGTTTCTTTGATTAAATGCCCATTTTTGCTGTGCATGTGATAAGTCTTTCCAGTTTTTTCCATAAGTTGCGTTGGCCCATTGATCTTGGTAAGGTAAAACAATATTGTTTTTTCTCATAAAATTGTTTGCTACTTTATATCCAGCTGAGTCTACTAGTTCTGAAAAAGATCCTGGATAATTATGTTTTCTTAAATACTCTCTATCTCTTGCAGAAATATTTTTCCAATCTGTTTTAAAAAAGTTTTTAGACGAAGCAGTTTCATACTCCATGATTGTACCTTCTCTGGTGTCAATTTTTCTTTGGTTAATTGTACGAGTGTCTTTATCTATCTTACTTTTCTCTAGGGTAACGGTTTTTGTTGAATCTTTCCACGTTTTAGGTAAGAAACCGGAATGCATTTGTTCAATTTTATAATTATCAAACCGTCTATTTATTTGGTGTAGTAAATATTGTTGCATGTCTTTTGTGATTGCACTATCAAATATCTTTTTGTTTTTACCCGGTATGCCACCAAGGATAGAAGTTTCCATCCTCATGACTTCTTCTACCATCATAGACTTAAGATTTTTTAATTCTTCTTGTGTTATTGGTTTTCCATGAACTTGTTCCCAAGTTTTTATTTTATTTTCAACATCTTTAAACACACCTTCTAAAGGTTTATTTATTTGAACCATCGATCGAGCTCTATTCATTCCTTTATAAATACCCTTAGGAATTTTCATTGCTAGCTCTAATGGTTTAGTTGTTAATCCGTATGGGTTAACTAAAAATGCTGTAATTGCTAAGCCTTCCGTCCCGGTATCCAAAGCAGATTCATCAAAAGCCTTTCTTTCAGCATCAGTCATAATTATACTTTCTGCACCTTTAAAGAAGCGGGTGTCATGAATATCAAATTCACCAAATCCTGGAACCTGAGTAGTCAACCATTGATCATAAAGTCTATTACCTAGATTCTGCCAATAAGTTTCATCGGGTGTTTTAAATCCCTGACTTGGAGGGACTACTTCACCCTCATCTCTTCCTATGCCTCCCATGGCTCCTACTGTCATGGCTATTTCGTGAGGCATTAAACCAGAAGCAATATTTGTTGCGAACTGAACGCTTATTCCAGCAGTTTTTAAAGCAGTTTCAGCGAGTAGAGTTGCATCTCCGTGAGCTAAATCTCCTATCATTTTATACCCTGTGTCTAGTGTCTTTTGTATTGGTACAGTAGCAGCTGTAGGGAAAATAGTTGCTTGATCAATTTTTTGGGCACTATTTAATGCAAATATATTTGCAAGAGTTGGATTTTCGCTAGCACTTTCCGCAGATGTTTCAAGAAGATTACTTGTAAAATCTTTGTGTTCATCTAAACGAGATTGGATTGAATTATAATCAGTACCTAACCACTCTTCATTTCTTTTATTTAGTGTAAAGTCTCTTGCAAGATTTCCTATACCTTCAGTTCCCTCTGGGAACTGCACATACTCTTCGAAATGTTTATCATAATGATAAGGGGTGTCCATTTCACCTATAGTAGCCTTACCGTGTTTTTCTAAAAATTTAAGATATTCCGGGTTGTATCCACTTGCTTGGTATGGATCTCTTATAGCACCCCATACTTCTTTTATGCCTATAGGACCCCTTCTAAGTAGCTCCTTTGTAGTGAGATATTCATCACTATGGGCCATTATGCCACCTGTTGTGGAATCTGTAGGTCTGAATTGTATTTTTGATTAAAAATAGAGACATCTTCCTGTGTTTGTAATTTAGCAAAATCAATCATCGCTTCTTCACTATTCAGTATAAGATTTATAACGGCGTCAGTAACTTCCGGAGGAAGTCTTTTTCTTAGTTCTACAAAAGAGAACTCAATATTTTCATCTCCTGGTTCAGGAACATTAACAGCTTCTTTTTCTCTGTAACTTTCGCCAAATGAATCAGTACCACCTAATGCATATTTTCTACGTATTGGTGTACCTCCTTTTGCATTACCGGATAAACCTTCTGGGATATGAATCTCTGAAATAACTTGTCTGAATAAGTCTCCTCTGATCATTGTTGCTATTTCATCAAGTCTTTTTTGATAATAAGGACTATTAGGATCATTTATTTCTTCACTATCGTGTATAGCGTCTGCTAAGTCTTGGACTGTATTTGCAAAATCTGTATCCATTAATAAGTTAGCTTTTTCTTCAGTATTAGCTCTTACTGTTTCACCATGTAATCCATGTAAGAATGCAGTTTTTGCATCTTCATATTCTTTAGATCCAGTAATACTGTTTGACATTATTTCTATTAATTTGGCTCCTTCGCCTAGAATATATTGTTTTTCAAAATCATATGGGCTTAATTCTTTATCTTTAATTAAAAGATCCACTGCATTATCAAATTCTATTTGAAGTTCTTCAATTCTAAAGTCATGTGCGGTTTGTGCCATTGTAAAATCATGTGCAAAACCAGCGTCTAGTGACGCTTGTTGGAATGCTAGCTGTGCGTCTTGCATTTCTTGTGAATGTTCTTGTGCATCCTCTTGCATTTCTACTTGATGCCCGAACTGGTCGGTTTGCATTCCTGATTGATGTTCGTGTCCTTTTTCTAGAAGATGTTCTTGACGTTTAAATGCTTGTCGATCACTAGCTCCAGTTAGTGCTGCTTGTCCTAAAGCTGCGTCATATGCATTTTTTCTAGTTAAATAATTAGCGCGTCGCGCGTCCTTGCTTTCTGCCAAACCTATACCAAGATCACTAAGAGCTGGACTTGCAGCTTGTAAAGCTCCTATCCAACCATCTCTACCACTAGAAGGAGCTCCCATGATATTAGCTCCAGCAGCAGCTATTCTTAACCAGTCACTACTGGTTAGTCCTTTTTGTTCTTTAGGTTCATCAATATAACCTTTTAATATATCAGCGTAGTCAGTAACCTCTTCTCCGTGTTTATATCCTTGTCGAACCTTTCCGCCACCTTTAAATCCAGACACAATACCACTATTGGTACTGCCGCCTCTTCTAAACATTGGTCTACTTAATACTCTAGCCACCTCGCATTGCCCCCAGTATTCCACCTAAACCAACTCCAGCACCGAGTAGTGTTTGTAAAGTACTAGGGTTAGGTGTTTGTTGGTAAACAGTAGAGGAAGGAGTACCATAAGCAGCAGATAAGAACTGGCCAAGATTTCCCATAGTTTGTGCAGGCGCAAGTTGTATTCCTTGTGCGAGTGCTTGTTGTTGATCCAAAATTGCTTGGTTGTAAAGTTGATTTTGTTGACCCATAGTTGTGTAAGTATTTAATAAATTACCCATACCTTGCTGACCAAATGAACCCAGTCCTAAACCTTGAGTTCCTTGTTGGTTATACATACCTAATTGATTACCTAAGAATCCTTGTTGAGAACCACCTACGCCTTGTTGCATGCCCGAAGCTGTTCCATATAAACCCACGTTCCCCGTTGCCTGATTCATGGCTTGTTGTCCAATACCTAATTGTTGTGCTGCTTGTCCAGCTTGTTGAGCACCCATACCTATTTGTTGTCCAAAAGCTTGATTAGCTTGTGTTTGAGCTTGCCCGAATCCTTGATTTAATAATTGTGCTTGAAGTAACGCTCTTTGTGTACCTTGGTCCGCGGCTAATTGTCCTTGTGCAACTCCAAATCTTCCACCACCATATGCATTCCCAGCACTTGCCCCAAGTGCAGCCTGAGCTTCTTGTGCTTGAGTATCATATTCAGCCATAGTTGCGTCCATAACTTGTTGTTGATATGGAGACATAAATTGTTGATAAGCGTTTGGTCCTTGATAACCTGCTGCTCCAGCGGTTGTTGCTCCAGCAGTTCCTAATCCAGATGCAGCAGCTGCCATATAAGGGTCAGCGGCTCCTTGACCGGACAGAGCGGCTAGACTTCCAAGATTAGCAGCATCAGCTGCGTTACCCATCGCCGCGCTACCTGTGTTATAACCTGCATCTAGTAAATTTTGAGCACTAGTTAAATTTGTATTAGCGTCTGTTAGGTAACCTTGATATTGACCTAAACCATCTGTTGGTGCGTCTTGTCCTCCTGTTGCAATATTTTGAGCATCAGTTGTTAGTTGATCTTGATTAGCAACATACCAATTAGCATTTGCGCCTGGACCTGTGGGATCAAAAGATGCCCCTGCTGATCCATACATTTGAGTTGGATCTGCATAAAAAGGTGAGCCACTTATAGGTGTTGCTTGAAATGGTAGACCTGTGTTCTGTTCAGGTCCATAATAACCACCTTGGAAGTAGTTTGAAAACTGTTCACCTATACCGGTGACGTATCCTGGAGGTAATTGTTGTGTTATATTTGTTGGCATTTAGGCTACAGCCTCTAACTGATCCATCATTTGGTACATATGTTGTGCTG
>Ga0206683_10003533_pt1 | contig 10331 bp, 16 predicted proteins | sample M280m12015metaG_FD_155483 | JGI IMG/M metagenome (GOLD analysis project Ga0206683, IMG submission 155483) | Ammonia-oxidizing marine archaeal communities from Monterey Bay, California, United States - M2 80m 12015 | ecosystem: Environmental > Aquatic > Marine > Intertidal zone | place: USA...
ATAGCAGTTATAGAACGCCAAAACAATAAACTAAATGAATTACCATATGAAATAGTGTAGAAAATATTTTCAACAATAGCGAAACCTAACCCAACCATACCACAATATAACCAACTACCAATTAAAGTATCTTTACTGACAGTCATGTACTTAAATCTATAATGCATTATTAACAAGAAAGTTATGAATTTAACAGTTTCCTCTAATAAACCAACCTCTATATAATATTTAATATGTAAATTTAATATAGGTTTAAATATTGGACTTGATAACTTATCAGCTAAATTGTTCCAAGAAGGTATCAATTCAAAAAATAACAATAATAAACTAACTGATAATGTCCCAAAAAACATATAAAACAATGATTTTTTAAAACTAACACTACCTTGTGGTAGATTTATAAATAAAATAAATAAGTAAATTAACGCTGGTACTATTGATAATATAGTAATTAGTATAAGTTCTTTCATATAATATAAATATGTTAGTTTTTTACATTATCATATGTTATAGTTTTTTTTAGTACCATCACTTTTACTATAAACAACTTTATCACCTTTAACAGTTAACTTAAATTTATCTTTAACTTTTTTAACATACATAGAACCTTTACCTTTTTTTAAGTAAGCAATCGTACAGTGTGCATTGTATTTTGGATAATCAGTAGTGTGTGGTAATTCTTTTAATTCACCATTTATTTTAGTTAAATAATCATCATTAATTGTGAATATTAAAACATCATAAGTATCATTTTCGAATATATCAACTTTAGATAACAAAACTTCTAAAGGTTTTATTTTTTTTATAATTGACTCAACCTTAACATCCTCAATGTCATTATGTAAACCATATAATAAAGTTACATGAGGTTCATCTTCCCTACCATAACCAGGGTCGTCTTCAGTACCTAAATATAAATCTTCTTCTTCAATAACGTCTTGTATAGATTTACAATCTTTATCGTTTAAAGTTAAATATAACATAACACAACCATAACTGTATGTATTACCTTTATCTTCATTTAACATGTTATCATATATTTCACCTATTTTAATACAAAACCTAAATTATTTAACAAATCTTCATTATTTACTTTATCAACACCGATAGTATCTTTAGCTAAATTAATTAAATTTTCTATAGACCTTTCTAATGTATCGTCAGTAACTTTTTCATTACTTAATTTAAAAGTATTATCTAAATCACTAGTAATCACTATTTTATGATATTTTTTTCCGTTAACCCTTTTTTCGACACGATAATTCAATAACACTTTTATATTTAATTTAGCCCCAAGATGTTCTATTTCTTTATTCATTTCAGTCATATTATTTTATTTTTTTAACCCATTTTATATGTTTAATAACCTTTTCACTATTTAAAAGTTTACTAACTTCATTGTATTTTTCAGCTAATTCTCTATTTGTAAAAAAATTATGTAACGCTTTATGACATAATTTACATAGATTAGCTCGTCTACTTTTCATTTCTTGTCTAGAGAATTTCTTTTTACACCAATTTTTAGAATGTACTTCTCTAGGTATTAAATGATGAGATGTTAATTCTCTATCTATTTCACATAATTCGCAACACATTAGTGACCAGAATAAATTAGAACGTCATTTTCCCAATCAAAACTTTTATATATACGAACTAATTCAAATATAGCATATTCGAACCTCCAGCTTTTAACTATATTGTCAGTTTCTTTATCTAAATCATAAGGTATCATATTCCATTTATCACCACCCCATTCACGAACCATTGTCCTATAATTATGTTCAGCTTCTTTAGGTGTTTTTAATTGTTTTTCATACCATTTTAATACACTTAATCTATAATCTTCAATTATTTTTAATAAAACATTTTCAGTACAAACTAAGAATTCAGTATCTGGACATTCCCATTTGGTAAAAAATTGATGAGTGTCTTTATCTATATCAAAATCACAATATTTACCTAACTCATGTAATATTTTATATGTTGGTAATTCACCCCCACTGAAATAATATTTTAAACCGTCACCATAATCAAAAATGTCACCTTTACCTTTATCTTCGTATTTAAGACATAACTCTTTTTCAGTTAAATCTTTATTTTGTTCATAAATTTCTTTACTTATCTTACCTATATAATTTCTATAACCCACCTTCTTCTTTTTTTATAAAGTTATCTGTTAAATATTTGATACATAGATTTGATAATTTTTCAGCTTCAAAATAACCATTATCTTGTCCTACTTGTATTAATGCACCAATACCATTACATAATGTACTAATATCTTTAACAACCATTTCTTTAGCTGTCTTTTCATCAGATATTTCTTTAACTATGTTATCTGGTTTAGTTATTTTTATTTTTTGTTCTCTTTCGGTGTCTAAATCCACCATGATAATATTTTTCATAACATTTTATTTTTTAATCTAAATCTTTATTCGTTAACACATAACAATCATGTTTAAATGTCCAACCAACATTAGTACCAGTTTTATCAACTTCCCCTTTTTTCCTAAAAGTAGCTTCTTTAAAAAAATCTTCTTTTTTCTTCCAACCTAATATCCACCCTTTAGTCATTGATGAGTGTATTGCAACAAAACAATAATAATCACATTGTTGTTTTGTGTTATATGCAAAAATATTGGCTTTGTGTTCTAATAAAGGTGGTACATTTTGTTTTTTAGTTTTAACATCAACCTTCTTACCCTTTATTATTAAATCGTAGTTATAGTCACCAACATATTCTGAATACTTACCATAAAAATCTAAAACTATTATTTCACCTAAAGCACCAACTTTATTACCTTCACCTTCAGTTACTGAACCTTTTAAGACATTGAATTCATATAATTCTTCTGCTCTTTTTATTTGTTCATTAGTTATATTTATTTCAACTATCATATATACAAATATAGTAATTATATTTAAAAAAAGCAACTTATGAGACATCTTTATTTAAAAAACATACCAGTAACATATAATAATTCATTATTTTTATCATATTCATACCAACCTATATGTTTAATATCTAACTCTAAACAACATATTAACTTATTAGTTTCTTTATGTTTTATTTCTATATTTAAATTTTCTACCATTTATTATTTTTTTAATTTTTTTACCCATAATATTTATTTTATGAATCCCTTCATTTTAACTATATCATCATTAATCATATCATAAATTCCAGTTACAGATATATTCCTACCCGTAGTACTAGAATTAGAAAATATAATATCACCAGCCCTTAATGTAACATAAATACCATTAATCTCAATACCAAAAGAATTACAAGGTTTATAGTTAGTTCTAGTACTAATAAATTTTATTGAGGACATATGATTATCGAATATCTCATCTAAGAATTTTAATAATATCTTTGACTTATTAAAACGTGTTTTGATATTACTAAAAAAATCATAACCACGCTTACCATCATAAAATATTTTATCGGAAAAAATACCCCTTGATAAACGGTCTTCTGCATCCTTCTCAAACCAATCCAATTTATTTAAGACCTCTTTAGCTTTAACATCATCTTTAAGATAATCCTTTAAAATTTCTAATAATAAAAAATCAGAACATTCAGTATCTTTACGCTCATAATCTCTATTCCTTCTAATAAGTGAAAAAAGTAAATCATTAATTAAATCATTAGATTCAATTTTGAAACTTTTAATAGCTTCCTTTATATAATCAAAAACTAACATCTTATTTTCTTCCGAAAATGTATTAGTAACATCAACTCTCGTGTATCTATGTGTGATTATCTCTTCCTCAATCCAAACACAATCAGAACCCATATCTAAATTTATAGGACCCTTATCAATGAATTTTTTAGCCTCATCAACTGATTTAAATTTCTTTCTCGTTGAACCATTTGCTATCCTCACAACCTTTGTTCTTGAATTTTTCATAACTAATATATCTATTTATTTAAAGTACTAATAGTATTAAAATTTTTGATACTTTTATTCGTATCACTATCTAAATCAAGGTGTTCACTAAGTGTTTTAATAGCATTTTCCTTAAATTGTTCCAGTGTCCAATCAACACATTCATTTGGACATAACGAACCACTTTCTTTTAAGTTTAGTCTATACCAATACAACCCAAATAATTTAAATGAAAATACATCAAGAGCAAATAATGGGAATAAATGGTTTTGATACTTATATCGCATCAAATACTTTTTACCATTAATCTCTATTTTAAATTTAATTTTTTTCATAACTAATATATTACTTTATCTTATTACTGTTGATTACAAAGATACATAAAATAAATAAACCCACCAAATTAATGATAGGTTTATTTGCATTTATATTAAATTTAAAATCAATTCTCTGTCTTTCGTAAATATTGGAGTCTCGATTACTACCCATCTACTCCTAACTGTGTCACCTATAGTAAACACTTCTTTTGTAATGAAACTACCTCTCTTTTTTGAGAAATGTAAGTAATTCCAATTATACCCCTTTTCAAAACACATGTCTTGTAATATACTAGTATTCTTATTTTGTAATTCTTTGTGAGAATATAAAGATTGTGCTAACATTTGGATTGAGTTTCGTTCAGCATCTTGTTGTCTCCAAACTAAGCAGTTAACCACTTCTTCCTTTTCTGGTATTTGAAAAACCCTAGAATCAAAATAAGCTAATTTATCCGTTAAAGAAAACTCAATTGGATAGTATTTTTCACCCTTATCATATTTATCAAATAACCTTTTCTGTCTAAGTTGGTTAAACTTGGCCGTTGCCATTGCAGCAGAAATTGATGTCATTTTTTGAACATTATAATCAAACCAAGCACTAGTTGTTAATTTATCATAATCAGTTAAGACTAAAGTTATCTCATCCGATTGAGTGTAACCAAATTTACAACCTTGGATATTTTCACATAAGAATTTAGTAGTTTCTTGCATATCCTCTATTAACCCTTCATCAAAGGGTTTATCTAAACCTTTTGTGTAAGTGTGAAATGCTTTACCATCTAACCTAATTATCGTTGGTAACCTTCTAACTAAAAATTGTTTACTCCTAGATTCATAATTTCCCTTAATTCTGTCTCCTAATGTTGTTTTATCACCCATATTATTTCTTAATTTTTATTGTTGATTACAAAGATATAAAAAATATTTCATATAAACAAAAAAAAAACCATAACTTTCGTTATGGCTGTGTGGGGTGTGAGGGAATCGAACCACTCGTTTGTCAATTTTACAGATTGTTTTTTTTTGATGTTTGCTGCAATTATTCTTTACAGAATAAGTTTTTTCCAACATTTTAAACACCCCTTGTTAAGTGTTACTGATGTGATTGTACTTATCACAAAAGATTATTTTATTTTTCGACCCAATCTCCAGCCTTCTGGGATTAAATCAGTTTTCTTTATTTTTTTATTATCAACTTCATTAGTAATCCATCTAGTACCATATTGAGAGTTTTTTGAACCTTTACCAGTTCCCTTAGATGATTCAGACATTTTTTGTTTAGTTTCTTCTGAATGATTTTTACCACTCCAATCATATTTAAAGTCTTTAGGTATACCATGTCTAATGAATGTTGTTTTACCACCTTTACTGGTCCATTCATTTATCATGTCTTTATATTTAGTATTAGTGACTTCACGACCCTTTTTAGCACCTTCCAGACTAATAAAACCACCTTGACCACCTACTACTAAATTCATACATTCCTCTTTAGCTATTTCATTCAGATTAACAATCTCTGCTTCTCTAGCTTTAAGTTCAGCTCTTGTATCAACAAACTCTAGTATCTCAACCTTATGGTTTTCTTTACCGTATTTGTTGATGGAATATCTCAACCTCTTACCGCTTCCCATATAACCATCATCCAGATTATCCGTACTATGCATTCCAATATAATACTTACCACTTAATACGTTTGTGGTCTTATATATAAAATGATACTTTTTTTCTTTTCTTGCCATATCTATCTTTTACAATAAATATGTAGAAAAACGTTAAAAGTACAAAAAACGTCTACTCGGAGCGAATAGAGAGAATCGAACTCTCGTATCTAGATTGGAAGTCTAGCGTAATACCACTATACTATACTCGCATTGGTCTTTATGTAGGTGGTACCACCTTGTAGAGCCATAAAGAAACTTAACCTACTTTATTCATATTGAATTAATAAAATTATTTAGAGCCACCTATCGGACTCGAACCGATGATGAGGAAACCTCGCTTGCTTACAAGGCAAGTGCAATAGCCGCTATGCGAAGGTGGCATTTTGAGCGAGAAAGGAATTTCGAAATCCCGACCTTCTGATTGGTAACCAGACGCTCTGCCTCTGAGCTATTCTCGCATTTCTAATTCTACGCTCGTCCAAAGGAGTCTATGAATTAGTAACAGTCTTCACTCGTGCATCCCACGGGCCTCGAACCCGCAACCTTCCCTTTAAAAGAGGGAAGCCCGTCCACTTGAGCTTCGGATGCATATTGTGGGTATGATAGGATTCGAACCTACTCACCTTACGGAACGGTTTTACAGACCGCCTCAGCTCTCCAACTCTGACGCATACCCCAAATTATTTGTCGATAGACCAGGAATTAAACCTGGACCTTACACCCCCAATGGGTGTCGTACTGTCGTTATACTATCTATCGAATTGTTAGGGTGTCGAGACTCGAACTCGAACGAACTGGCTCAAAACCAGCCATACTACCATTATATTACACCCCAAAATAGAGTAGAAAGGGGGAATCGAACCCGTAGTTATATTGAGTACTCTTTAACTACACCCACTTGGAACCTCGATGTTCCCGTGCTATCATTACACTATTTCTACATTTGTCTAATTTTATTTTTCATAAACTCATTTCTATATTCAATAATTATAGACATTACTTCATTACTATATTTACTATGTAGAAATAAAGTAAAAGTACAAAAACGACCATAAAGTCGGGTAGACTGGAATCGAACCAGCCGACTGAGGCTTCCAATGCCCCCGTGCCTAAATCCTTGGTCACTACCCGATAATTACACTTCCACGTCATTGGTATAGTGCGAACCCAATTGTTATTTTATTATTCCAATATGTCAATGAACTACTTATTATTAAACGCAAAAAACCCAGTTAAAATTTTTATCTTAACTGGGCTTCTTTATCGTATTTTTTTTTGGTTTAAATGAATTAAACTAATTCATCAATTCCTTTTTTATACAACTCACCCAGTCTGCTCGGCTTTTGGCCTTGCGGATACTGTTTCCCTTGATATGTCGTTGTATAATTTTTCATCTTAATTTTTCTTTATGGGTTTATACCCTTTGTTAATATATATGACAAAGATACTAAAAGTTATCTAATTTGTCAAGTTTTTTTTAATTTATTTTTTAATTTATTTATAATTCACTGACTATCAGTTTATTATATCTTTGTAGCGTGGGCCAAGATTCGAACTTGGAACACGGTGTTACCGCTTCTCTGGCTTATGAGACCAGCATGTTACCTATTTACACTACCCCGCAATATTAGTAGAGTATACGGATTTGATACCATATTTCCAACTTTAATCGGTTGGTGACTTACTTAGTCGAGTACTCTATTTCGTAGCTTGAGTGTTAAGCTTTGACGTTACCATTTTTAACTGTTTCCAGTCTATCACACACCTTCAATTTCTATCTGGTAGATAACATTAAGTTGACCTCAGAGTGGTCATTACTCTTTTACATATCTTTATATAAACTACTTTCAACACCCAGTCTCCTTGCGAGAGTTAAAAGGGGCTAACCTTCTACTAATGACATCTAATCGTTGTTTTAATTTCAACCTTGAGAGTATTCATCATCTATATATTACAACAGAATAACTTAATTTTCAAGATATGTCTATCAGAACTTTTTCTTACCAATGTTAATTTTTTAAACAAAATTTTATCTTAATAAATTCCCTCACAGTTCAGAGTGTGTCTGATAGTTGACATTCGTGCTACCTTTTGAGTAGTTTAGAATACGACACTCCGATGTAATGTTTTACCATCACGTCAATTAAATCACTTCAAACATACGTGAGCCCTACCGAAGTAGGTAACCCACAGTTATCCCATAATCTTTCATGATGATTTCAGCTTAATATTTTTTAAGTCTTCAGCCGAAATCTAACTACTTATTTATTGATTATTTCTAATCTCAAACCTCTGAGTTAAAGGTTAACGTCTCCGAACAGAGTTCTCTCAACGTCATCGTAGCTTGCTTACCTGGATTATAAGTTAACTCCGAAGAGTTAGCTGTATAACGCAATAACACATCCACCTAAGCTTCACGTATTATCACTTTATCCCATCACTGGTTTATCCTTTTGTTACCCGAAGGTAACTGGAGCATAAGCACCCCAATATTTTCAATATTTTAATGAACTTTTTATTTCTTTTACAAAGATACTAAATTTTTTATTAGTATGCAAGTTTTTTTTAACTTTTTATTTTGTAATTTAAATAACCTTTTTTATTTCTCTAACAAAGATAGTAAACTTTATTCGATTTGTCAAGCTTTTTTAAACTTTTTTTATAAAATATTTTTAATATCCATCAATATGTCTCTTAATTCCCTTATTTTATCGATATTTAAGGTATCTCTAAAGGCATGTAATTCTTTAAACATCAAGTTATTATCTTCATCAAATAACTTTTTCCAATCATCATAGACCCCTTGTAATTCTGGTTTTTCTTTAACTAACCTTTCAAATCCTGGTAAGTTAATTTCACCACCTCTAAATATTTCAGAGTTTTGAATTTTACTTTGGTCGATATTACCTTGATTGTCCATAATGTTTTTACTATCCATGAAGGCTTGTTCAACTTCTGACGGACTTAAGTTTGGGTTCATTAGGATTTCTTCTTGGAATTTGTTTAGAACTGGAGTTAGAGCTGAGTCACCTAGTACTGGTTTTATCAATTCTTCAAACGATTCTAATTTCTTATTAACTAGTTTTCTTTTTTTAATGAGTATCATATCTTGAGTTGTCTTTGTTATGATATCATCGATATGTTTTGCTAGTTGGTTGTTATAAAAATTCTTATGCCATTCTCTAAAGTTTGGACCTAATTCATCTGATTTTTCATTCCAATCAAATTTATTAGTGTAATTATCATATTCACCCAATGTAGTCTTAATTTCATCTGGTAACTTTGTGAAATCAAATAAAGGTGTGTTATCATCTTCATTTAACTTCATTCCAGAAAGTCTTTTAAACTCTCTTAATAATTTTCTCTTATTCATATTTATTATTTAATTTATTTTATACTTATAAATATGTACCTCACCTTTAAATTTACTTAAATCTGGTGCTAATGTATCACCTATTGTTTTGTCTTGAATTTCCGAAACATGCATTTCGTTACATAAATCAATTGTTGATTCGTATAACATTTTACCACCAATCACCCAATCTGGTTTTAATTTAAGTGCTTCTTCTAAAGTATTATAACCTTTACCAACAACAATCAATTCTCTACCTGGTAATTTAGGCATACTTTCGTAAGTTGTTCTTCCAACTAACAATTTACACCCCATTGTCATTTTCTTGAAGTGTTTTAAATCTTCACTTGATTTCCATGGTAAACCACCATTTAGACCGATATAGTCTTTTTTATTTTTTGCTATAATTAATTTCATATCTTAACCCATTTAACTACGTGTAGTTCATAAGTTTCTTCTTCTCGGTAAACTTTATAAAGTTTTTTATCTATAAATTTCATTAATAATTTTATTAATTTTAAATTCAATTGAAAAAGTAGAAACGTTATCAATTTCAACATTAAGTTTATTATATTCTAAAAAAATAGGTTCAACAGTTGTGTCATGCACAATTAATAATTCACCATTTTCATTAATTAATTCTATCTTAATATTAAAAACACCTTTTGTTATAATATCTTTTATAGCACTTTGTGTGTCACCAACTGTACTATTTCTAAATTTTATTACAATATTTTCATAACTATCTTTTAAAATATTATATTTTATCTCACTAACACTAATAACTAACCATTCTTGTAATTTATAATCTTTTGGGAATCTAACAAGGAACCTATTAGTTTTAGCTATGTTTGACGTTTCTTTATCTTTATTATGCTTGCTTTTGAACTTAAAATCCATATTATTTTTCATATTTTAATGTCTTCTAATTATTACTTTATCTGTTTTAAAAAAACTCTTAATTCTTATTAGTAAAATAAAAAATTTAACTTTTATTTTACTTTTTAATGGAATCTCCTTAAGTGTCTTTTCTAATATTTTGTTTCTCATGTCTTTTTTTTTAAGGTAATAGGTTTGTTTTTAACAAATGATTAAATAACCTCAACTT
>Ga0206683_10003534_pt1 | contig 10330 bp, 12 predicted proteins | sample M280m12015metaG_FD_155483 | JGI IMG/M metagenome (GOLD analysis project Ga0206683, IMG submission 155483) | Ammonia-oxidizing marine archaeal communities from Monterey Bay, California, United States - M2 80m 12015 | ecosystem: Environmental > Aquatic > Marine > Intertidal zone | place: USA...
ACATCTCCGATAGAATCTGCAAGACTTTTAACGGCCGCCCTTGGGTTGGGTAGCGAGACAGGCGAGTTCGTAGAAATAGTAAAAAAGATGTTTCTTCAGGGAAAGCCAGCATCAGAAGATAATATTTTTCACATGAAAAGAGAGCTTGGAGATATTATGTGGTACTGGGCAACAGCCTGTATGGCATTAAAACTTGATCCCTATGAAGTAATTAAAGAAAACCAAGATAAGCTTGAAGCAAGGTATGGAGAAAAATTTGAAGTTGATCGAAGTGAGCACAGAAAAGATGGTGACTTATAATTGCAAATCAAAAGCCTTTTTTAATCTAATAAGCAGATTTTTGATTTAAGTCTGCAACAGCCTCTTTAAATTCCAAGGTTAGTTGATCCACTAAAGCTTGAACTGATGGAGAATCTTTGATTGAGCCAATGCCTTGACCAGAGCCCCAAATATCTTTCCATGCTTTTGCATCAGTGTTACCGCCGGATCCAAAATTCATTGATGATTTATCTGCCTCAGGAAGATTCTGAGGATCTAGACCAGCATTCTCAACTGAACCCTTTAAGTAGTTACCATGAACACCGGTGAATAAAGAGGAATATATGATGTCGTCCGCAACACTATCGATAAGCATGTCTTTGTATCCCTGATCAGCATTAGCCTCTTCAGTAGCAATGAACCTAGTTCCCAGGTATGCAAGATCAGCGCCTAGAGCCAAGCTAGATGCAACTGCGCTTCCAGAGCTTATTGAGCCCGAAAGAATAATTGTTCCATCAAAAAATTCTCTGACCTCTCTGACTAAAGCAAAAGGTGACAGTGTGCCAGCATGTCCGCCAGCTCCAGCGCAGACTAAAATCAAACCATCAACTCCTTGTTCAGCAGCTTTTTTTGCATGTCTGACACTGATGACGTCATGATAAACAAGCCCACCATATGAATGTGCGGCTGTAACGATCTCCTCGGGTGGTCTTAAAGAGGTAATAATGATTGGAACCTCATGCTTTACACATAGCTCCATATCACCCATCAATCTATCATTGGATGCATGACAAATTTGATTAACCGCATAAGGAGCAATTGGCAAGTCTGGATTTTCAGCTTTTGCTTGAGCCAATTCTGCTTTGATTCTTATCAGCCACTCTTCAAGCACATGTTGAGGTCTGGCATTTAATGCTGGGAAAGAACCTACAATTCCTGCTTTGCACTGAGCAATCACCAATTCTGGTCCAGAGACTAGAAAAAGTGGCGAGCCAATCACTGGGATTGCTAAATTATCTTGTAAAATTTTTGGAAGCGGCATGATAATCCTTATTTTAAAAAAAGCTAGTTTAACCTAAGCCTCAGCGTTATTAAATAGAAGCTGAAGGATTAAAAAAATTCGTCTGAAACCCAACTAATTGACCAATTATGCCCAAGTCGATTGCCTTTATATGTATCTGGAAGAATGGTTACTAGACTTCCATTTATATCTATTTTTTGAGGGTCCTCGGATAAATCTTTGTATGCATTATCAAGCTGATGTTGAGTTCTCCATTCAAAAAGTAATGCATTGGTTGGGATCTTCTCAATTGGTTCATAGCCACATATAGTTTTTAACATAGAAGTGCCTAACAGAGGTGATGCTACTACATGAACTTCTATCGGAATTGTAAGTTGCCAATTTTTTAAAACATCTGTAACTAATATTCCACCATAGCTGTGACCTATTAAAGAAACTTTTGTTAAAGATTTGTTTTCATTAACAATATCTGCAATCTCATTTGCTAATTTTTTGGCAGAGCTTTGAAAGCATCCATTGTCAGGCCATCGATAAAAATACATATGCTTCTGCTTTGTATCAATTGTTTTGATCGGATATATCCATTCATACCCCTCGCTGCTGCCTCCATGCACAGCGATAAAGATCTCCTGCGCTTCCTCTAAACTTGGCTCCAATGAATTCAAACCGTATGCAAGATCAATCAGTCTTTGGCCTAATTTTTTTACAGAAATATCACTGGTAAGATCCTTGAGCTTGATAGGAGGCTTGGGCTCATTGGTGCAACTAGTTACAAAGAAGATCAAAGCTAATGAATAGAATAGACGCTTCATAAGATTATTTAATAAAGTAGGCAACACTATGATCTTCAAAGTCCTTGGTGCCAACTTTATCAAAACCCATCTTTGCATGGAAGCCTAAGGATGGCTGATTGATGGGCTGAGTATTTACCTCTAACGCTATAGGCAAATCATCGTAACTGGCTTGAGTAACTATGTCTTTATAAATGGCTTGGCCCAGGCCTTCCCTTCTATGACGTTCGTCAATTGCAACTCTATCTACATACAGGAATTTCTTAAGCCTTTGAGTAAAGAATTTATAATTTTCAGATCCATAAGCCGAGCCCTCTCTCATGCAAATTATAAATCCAACCATTTCATCATCATGTAATACCAATAAATTATATGCGCTAAGCTCGATTAATTTTCTTAAATGCTCCATAGAGTCCAGCGATCCTACTTCTGGTGTATTTGCCTGATTTAGGTCATAGATTGACTGAAGTTGGCCTTCATTATTGCTGCCATCAGAAAAGGTATGTAGTCTATATTGAGAATTCATTTTTTTATAAATGATAGCTGCCCATGGATTCTAGGAAATACAAAATAATAAGAAGCTCTAGTTGCTAGAGCCCTCTCTAATGATTTCTACATATGTTTTGATGCCTGCAATAAAGCTATCAACCTCTATGCTTTCATTGGTTCCGTGAATGCCAGTCATGTCCTCCGGAACAATAGAAAACGGATTAAATCTGAAAGAATTATCTGCAACTTTTGAGTAGTGTCGTGTATCAGATGCTGCGATCATTAAACCGGGAACTGAAACGATCTCACCGTATACTTTTTCTAAGGCAGAAGAAATTACTTTAAACCCAGGAGAATTCCAAGATGATATTTCAGATGCCTCCCTGCCTCCTAGAAATCTTACTTCTACATCATTTGACCCAATAACACTCCTGACATGATTGGTTACACTTTCTGTGGTATCTCTGGGATGAAGCCTAAAATTAATCAGGGCTGTTGCTTCAATTGGAAGAACATTGCTTTTTATGCTCCCATTTAGCATGGTTGGAGCTGTTGTTGTTCTAATCATTGCATTGATTACAGGTGTTGAGGATAGTTGTGAATCGATCACTCCTCCAAATAACCACCTATTAGCAAATAGAAAACGGTATCCAAATGGCATATGTTTACTAACTTCATTAAACATAGCAGCGCTAAGTCCTTCCAGGCTTCCAGGCAATGGTTCTTTTTCAAGTTTTACTAGAGCCTCTGCGAGAATTGTAACCGCTGTTCTTTTTGGGGGTGTGGAGGAGTGCCCTCCCTTAGCCTTTGCAATAATCATAAGGTTAGCGCTGCCTTTTTCAGCAACATTAATAGGAGCAATAAACTTATCTATCCCTGGAAAGAAACCTTTATTTACAAATGAGCCCTCGCCGAGCGACCATAAAAGCTGAACGCCTTCTTGTCTTAGCTTTTCTGTGATCAAAGCTGCGCCGCTGCCACCAACCTCCTCATCATGACCAAAGCTAAAATATGTTGTCCTCTTAGGCTTAAAATTATTTTTAATCAAATAAGTTGCTGCTTCCATTAAACCAATGACGCCACTTTTATCATCCAGTGCGCCTCGACCCCAAATTCTATTATTAGAAATTACTCCAGCAAATGGGTTTTCTTGCCAAAGATTTTCAGTGCCGGGGATTATAGGTACGACATCATGATGACCTTCAAACAAAATCGGAGCCAGCGTTGAATCGCTTCCTTGCCATTTAAAAAGTAACGAATGCTCAAGCTGATCTATCTCCATAACTTGATGAAACTCAGGATAGGTTGTGGTAGCCCATTTAATAAAATTATTAAACTCCTCGTAAGGGAACCTTTCTTCATCTTGATAAGAGATTGTCTTAAATCTAATTGATGCAGCTAAGTTTCGACTCGCTTTATCTTCATCAATTGAAATATCTTTGCCTGCAATGATCCCATCAGCTGATGCTGTATGAGTAAAAGTTCTATACAAAGCTATTGATAGCAGAATAAAAAGGATAAAGAGGACTGAAAGGAATAATTTTTTTAACATTTTTTACTCCAATAAAAGATTGTTAGAGAGGTTATGAAAGTTCTGGACGCTTCCCAGCAAAGTTAGCAAAATATTCTTTTATGAATTTAAGATCTTGATCTACATCTCCAGATGGGCTGAAGAAATCACCAAGCTCAATAGTTTTATTAGAGAAATCAATTCCAGCCATCATGATTTTGCTGTTGGTTTCATTGGCAATTCGTAAAAAGCCTGATTTAAGTTTTTCGACTTTTCTTCTAGTGCCCTCTGGTGCAATAGCAATAATAAACCCTGCATATTTCTCGGTAACATTATAAATCTCATTTTTAAGAGCCTCTGGGTTTGCTCTATTCACTGGGATGCCTCCCATTTTTCTGAGCAGCCTGCGAAAACCTTTTTTAAAAATAGAATGTTTTCCCACCCAATGAATATGAACATCAAGACTCAATATAAGTGACATTGCAAGAACAAAATCCCAATTTGAGGTATGCGGACCAGCAATCAAAACCACCCGTTCATCTTTGGGAAGATGGCCAGTAGTTTTCCAGCCTGTAACCTTCATCAAAAATTTGCCTAGCCATCTTAAGGGTCTGGACCTGTATGCGCGTAGATGCTTGGGAATAAAAATTTTATATTTACTCATTGGGGGTAGTCTATATGCTTTTAGTATCTAGTTCTAATTTTTGAGACCTACTATTTTTTCATATTTATCTATGGCATCTGAGATCTTTTGTCTTACATCATCTTGAGCAGATTTTTTAGTATTTGCATAAAATGGATGTGGCAGCGTTGCTAGCTCTTTTGCTTTTTCCATAGCCCTTTGCATAAACTGATCTGCAGGAACAACCTCATCAATATAGCCAACCTCAATAGAATCGTAAACTGAATATGCATCTGAATGGTAGACAGCTGGATAAAAATATTTTTTATTTACCCTGGCTTTAAGTATTTCCATAATTTGGGTTGGAATGTCCATGTTATTTCTTACCTCATTAGCTTGGCATACATATTTTCCATCAATAGCAATTCGATAATCCGCTGAACACGTTACAAATAATCCAAGGGCAATTGAATGCCCAGAGACAGCTGCAACAATGGGCCTATCAAACGAAAACAGTTCTAGAAGAAGACGATATCCTGAATGAACCATTTTAGTGATTTTTTCCATATCGCCTGTTGCCAGTGTTTTAAGATCAAATCCACCTGAGAACAACCCCTCTCTGCCAGTAATAACAAGTGCTCCGGAATCTCTTGGCACCTTGGCCAAAAGTTCATTGACTTGAGACAACATTTCATACGAAAAGGCATTTGCTTTGCCATCATCCAGCTTAATTATAGAGATATCGTTTTCTTGCGATAGGGTTGCAATTGGATCTGCCATATTTTCTTAAATTCCTTATTAATGAGTTGAATATATATTAACAAGAATTACTCCATTTACTATCAAGAATAATCCTAAGATAGCTTGCCAGCTTAGCCCTTGACCGTATATAAAATAAGACAAAACTGCGATTGATAAAACTCCTAGACCGCTCCAACAAGCGTAAACAATCGCAAGTGGTATAGTCCTTAAAGCAAGAGTTAAGAAATAGAATGAAGCAAAATAACAGATACTCATAATTACAGTGGGTAGCTTTTCAGAGAACTCCTTTGTAATTGGAAGCATTAAAGTTCCCGCAACCTCAAAAACAATTGCGCCTAATAAAGATAAATATGCTGACATAAGTAAATTTTTTTTATTGAGAAATATTGTCTAGGTAAGTCTTAACTTTAAGTATGGCATTCTCTCGAATATCCATATAAAAAAGCGCGTAATCTAAACCATGATAATTCCCAGAAGAACCGCCAAATGCCTGAAATCTAGTTCCCGTCTGATCAGATGCAAAAAGCAATCCATCTTTGCACTGAGCTTGAACATATTGCTTAAGCGGGGCCTCTAAAGGACCAAAAGTTTCTCCTATAGGACCATCATCACCAGTGAAATCTAAGGCAAATTCACCTGAAGCATAGACAGCACCCCTGGCATCAGCAAGATCAGATAGGCTCCCTTCGTTTTTCCAGGTGATAGGATTAACACAAATATTATTTTTATAAATTGGCATTTCCTTATTCAGATAGTTAACATTGAATGTATCCCAATGAACAAGACACCCTAATTGTGTTGGGCTATCACAAATAGAAATATCGCTCATTTCATTCATTCTATCCTTAGAAATTGTGCCGCCAATAATATAAGCTCCTACCATCCTCGAGTATAAATCTGTTCCGTCGATTTCTTCTGCTAGCAATCTAATAGAATGGTGCGTGCCTTGACTATGGCTTGCAAGAATAAATGGTCTTCCATTACTGAGGTTATCGATAAAGTACTCAAAAGATTTTTTTACATCTTGATAAACGAATGCATGAACCTCCTCGCGAAGTTCATCAGTCCCAAAATAACTATAAATAGATGCTTGACGATAATGAGGGGCATAAATGCTACAACAACCATTGTAGGCACTGGCTTGATTGGCCATCATCCATTGGGTATTTTCTTTTGTCGCTGATTCTTCTTCGAGGGGGTCAGTCCAGTAATGTCCTTTTAAATATCCGGTTGGATGGACAAAGAATACATCCACTTTTGAGTTTAATTGATCGGCGCCCTCTTCTCCTACAGGAATCAAGTCTGCCTCATCTTCTATAAATGGAAGAGATGCCCATGAGCTTACTTTTGAATAATCAAGTTGAGGAACTGCATCATAAGGATCGAAAGGGTGATCTGGTCCGCCAAAGAAATAGCCATATGCCGTATCCATTGTTAGGCCTTGGTCACGCAGTTCGTCAATATAGGGAAAAACCCATGCAATAAAAGCGAGAAGAAGGCATGCAAAAATAAGAAGGGTTCTTTTCATGGTATTAGTTTATTTTTTTGAGTATCCAAAAACCAAGCCAAGTACTAACAATCGCTTTAAATGTTTGTGAGAGAATAAGTGGCAATGAAAAAACAAAATTCAACCAAGCATTCCAGAACCATGAATAAAACCAATCTACTATTGGTAGTACTAATGTGAAATAGTTTTTAATAAATTCAATGTTGGATAATGTTAGAACTTCATAATCAGATGAAAGCACAACTTGTATACCCCATAAAACAACCAAAATTTGGATGGGTGTTGTAGCGATACAAAAGTATGCAATAATTTTAAGAAAAGTATTCATAAATAAATTACTCTATGAATAACTATAGTGTGTTTACAGGAGAAACAAAAATGTATAAAAAATTTAGCTTATTTTCATTATTGATGATTTCTATCTCAATATCTCTTTCGGCTTATGAGCCTTATGGACCTCATACCTCTGATAAATGGCAAATATGGGCTTATTCAACTGCGGCCCCGTCCTTCTTGGGTGATAAGGCAACCATCATAGGCAGCAGTGGAAAAGTAATACGAGAAGGTACAAATGGATGGACCTGCCAAGCAGGAAACCCAAGACCGGTTCCTGCCAAAGGTTGGAAAGGCGCGCATGATGCTATGCCCGCATGTTTTGATGCCGAGGGTGCAAAATGGATGGCAGCGTTCATGAAAAATGAAAAACCTCAACTATCTCGTTACACCTTTATGTGGATGTTGCATGGTGATGTTGGAGAAGATAATACAACTCCATTGGTCATGAGCAAAGAAGACTCTACTCCTGGTGAGTGGATTGAATCAGGTCCACACTTGATGTTGATTCCTAAAGACGCGTCTGAAGTTGCAAGTTTTACAGATGACTTCATGCATGGTGAGCCATACGTGATGATGCGTGATACGGATTATGCTCACATCATGATCCCAACAGAAGGTTACTACAAATATACGAAGTAATTAGTTGCCATTAATAGAGCTCCGCTAAACTAAGCGGAGTCTCTGTTAGGGCTGCTTTGCCAAGCTATTATAGAAAGAGGAATAGTTAGCAAATAAATCAAAGCCAGGACATTTATAGTAATCCAGAGAAAGTTGATCATGCTTAGCGCAATAATAGAAAATAAAACAAGAAATCCTAACTTTGATTGAATAAAGAACTGTTTTCTTTTAATTGAAAAGGTTGGAATTCTGCTCACTAGCAAGCCGCTTATTAAAATTATGTAGCCCGCTACAAAATTAAGGTTTTCATAGGCCCAGTTATAACCCATAAATGAATGCGTTAATGGCAACATAATCAAAATTGCTCCAACAGGGGTCGGGATGCCGCTAAAAAAATGCTCTGGCTCACCGTCTGCGGTCTTTGATTTCTCCAATCTCACATTATATAAAGCTAATCTTAAGCAAGAAAATATAATGAAAGCCAAGGCAGCAAATGCACCAATGCCATGGTCTTGATTAAAAATAGACATATAAATTAACAAACCAGGCGCAATTCCAAAGCTTAAGAAGTCCGATAAAGAATCTAGCTGAGCGCCAAGATCAGATTGGCTTTGAAGATGCCTTGCTAACATGCCATCTAACACATCACATACTCCAGCAAATAGAATACAAACAATGGCTAAATTAAAGTCCAATTCAATAGCAAACCTAATCGAGCTCAAACCAAAACTAAGTCCTGTTAGAGTGATGACGTTAGGGAGAAGGACTTTAAAATCTAGTTTTTTCATTTATTATTTTAATGCAGCTAAAATTGATTCGCCTGCAACGACCTTATCTCCGACTTTACATTTTTCAACAGCATCTAATGGCATATAAATATCAACTCTTGAGCCAAATCTGATAAGTCCAAACCTTTCACCCTGATCAAGTTGATGGTTTGATGAAATAAAACTTAGAATTCTCCTGGCGATTAAGCCGGCAATTTGGACAACTACAATTTTAGCTCCACTGTCAGCATTTATAACCAAGCTGCTTCTTTCATTTTTATCACTTGCCTTATCTAGGCTTGCATTTAAGAACTGACCTTTTTTGTATACGATGTGTTCTACCCTCCCTTGAACAGGGCTTCGATTTACATGAACATTAAATACGTTCATGAAGACACAAATTCGCTTCATCTTTTCTGCTTCAATAGGCACTTCCGCTGGGGGATAAGCTTCATCAATCAAGCAGATCTTTCCATCTGCAGAACTAATAACTAAGTTTGAATCTTGTGGGGTCTTTCTTTCAGGATCTCTAAAAAACCATAGAACAAAAACTGTAAGGAAAAAGCCAATTGCTACGATGGCCAGTGCCATAGACAAAAATAAAAGAATCATGGAGCTGATAAATAAAATGCCTGCAAACTTCCACCCTTCTGGGTGAATGAAGTAACTTTTTTTATTTTGCTTGTTCATTTGCTCTCTCTTAAATCAGTCGTGCATTTTATGCCATAAAGAGCGCTTTTAAAAATTAAATGTTAGCTAAAGCCAATTATTTGGCTGTATAAAATTAACGCTGCCATTGAAACCTGCAAGATTAGGGTGATCCATAAGATAATTTTGGTAATTAGTTTAGGCCGCAATTCCTCACTTAATTTGCTCGTTAAATATAAAGCGCCGATGTTAATTATCGGCAGCCCAAGTGCTGCCCAAATTCCAGCAATTAACAAAAGAGTAATTGGATTTGGCAGTAAAAAATAAGCAATGGATGAAAACAATGGTATGACAAATGCAATAATTTTAATTAAATGCGTTCGGGTATTTTCTTTTTCAGCAATCAAGCCAATTGAAATTAGATAATCTGAAATTGTTCTAGTAAATGCTGCTGTTCCAGAAAGCAAAGTTGAAAAAAGAACAAAAAAAGCCAAGGGAATAAAAAACCATTTAGCCCAAGTTCCTAAAATTGTGGTAAACATATTTAAGAGGGTTTGAATGATATCGCCGTCAGGGGGAGGATAAAGGCCCAAAGTATTTAACACGGCTGCGCCTAAGAGAAAAAATGGAATAGTGCCTATGGTTACAAAAAAGACTGTTGCCCAGACGTCTGTTTGCATTACTTTAATCCAAGCTTTGACTTCCTGTTGATCGCCATTATGTTTCGCATAGCCTTTTTCTAGGCACCAATAGGTGTATGCCATAATTTCTCCATAACTAATTCCAGTAAAACCAAACACTGCAAGAGCTAAAGCTGCATGCTCAAACGGAAATGAAAATGTAAGGCCTCCTAAGATTTGAGAACCTGAAATTGCATAGGGCGTTGATTGCATTGAAATAGCAATAATTAAAGTGACCACTGAAAAAAAGAACACCATTCCCAGCAGAATTTTTTCCAGTGTTTGATAAGTTCCAAGATATAAAATAAACCAGGTAACAAA
>Ga0206683_10003539_pt1 | contig 10323 bp, 12 predicted proteins | sample M280m12015metaG_FD_155483 | JGI IMG/M metagenome (GOLD analysis project Ga0206683, IMG submission 155483) | Ammonia-oxidizing marine archaeal communities from Monterey Bay, California, United States - M2 80m 12015 | ecosystem: Environmental > Aquatic > Marine > Intertidal zone | place: USA...
GTTTCCACCAAACCTTTCTGCCTGAACCCCATCCCACAATTCAACGACTTCTTCACGATATTTTGAAAGAGACAGGAGCCGGCCATTTTCTGAAGCTATGTTCCAGGGCTGGCTGTTATGCAGGGAATAAAGCCTAACATTAGGTTGTTTCAAGGTCGTGACATCGGTGAGAGGATAGTGAGTGAATTTATCTGCCGCTATAACAGAGTCGAGGTTCCCCTGATGGTTGAATTGGCTTATAGACGCATTGAGAAGGTATAAGTCGGGTTGATTACCAAAAACCAGTTCATGCTCCCTTAACTGGTCTTCTGAATTTAGTATCCAGTGTAGAAGTAGGCCCGAAGTGAGTACAAAGGCACTAAAAATCAGGCCACTGCCTAGTTTGACTTTCTGTGTTATACCCCTTAGTCCCGGCATGCCGGGTGACAGCAGCAGGTCAGGTTGCTCGTTGCGTTGACGTTGTGGTTGGTTGATGTTGTTAGCCTTAAAGGAGCTGTTCAGTTAGTCCTGTTATGATAAAGCGCTTACCACCTTGGCTGCAAGGTAAGGCGCGAATCCGGAGATCCCTGGTTTTCCGACCTTTTCCGGATATTTTCGGCGGGTCACCGTGCTATCATAGGGCTTTGCCCTGATAAGACACGTTATGATCATAGATATAGTAAGAACGCGGCTGGAGAGTGAACTGTCACCCGAACGCCTCGATATTGAAATAGAGGGTAACAGGCTCTCGATAGTCATTGTTTCGGCGTGTTTTGAAACGCTTAACAGAGTCAAACGGCAGCAGAAAGTTTATGCCGCCCTGGATAGCTATATAACGTCTGGTGAAATTCACGCGGTGACCATGAAAACCTACACTCCGGGTGAGATCGGCACCTGATGGAGCAGCTTCGAATAAGCGGTGGTGCACGGATCTCAGGGGAATTAAGAGCATCCGGGGCAAAGAACTCGGCTTTGAAGTTGTTTGCCGGGGCGCTGCTGGCCAATGAGCCGGTCACAATTTCCAATGTCCCTCATCTGAGGGATGTTACCACTATGATTGAATTATTGGGGACTCTCGGAGTGGAGGTGGTTGTCGATGAACGAATGAATGTAGAGATTCACGCGAACACCATAAATTGTTTTAAGGCACCTTATGATCTTGTTAAAACTATGCGAGCATCCTTCAATGTGCTTGGCCCCATGTTAGCTCGCTATGGTCGTGCTGAGGTGTCTTTACCCGGGGGTTGCGCTATCGGTTCCCGCCCGGTCGATCAGCACTTAAAGGGCCTTAAGGCCATGGGTGCTAAGATAGATATGCAGCAAGGATATGTAAAAGCATCCGCTAAGGGCAGGCTTAAAGGTGCAGATATTGTTTTTGATTTCAATACGGTTGGTGGCACAGAGCACCTCATGATGACTGCAACATTAGCAGAAGGAACAACCCTTTTAGCGAATTGTGCGCAGGAGCCTGAGATTGTCGACCTTGCTGAATTCCTGAATAGCCTGGGAGCAAACATCAGCGGTGCGGGAACGAATACGATCGTGATTGAGGGGGTAAAGGAACTTTCTGGCGGGGAGCATACCGTTATTTCAGACCGGATAGAGTGTGGCACCTACCTGATAGCGGCAGCAGCAACGGGAGGACACATAAAAATAAATGGTGCCGCACCATCATTGAATACGGCCCTGCTAGAGAAACTAGAAGAGGCGGGGGCCGACCTGAATCTCACTGATGACAGCATTGAACTGGATATGCATGGTGCCCGGCCCAAGGCAGTAAGTATCGTTACTGAGCCGTTTCCAGGGTTTCCTACAGACCTTCAGGCACAGATAATGGCGATGAACTGCATTGCCGACGGGGCTGCCATGATCCAGGAGACCATATTTGAGAACCGATTCATGCACGTTCAGGAACTCAAGAGAATGAATGCTGATATTTCACTGGATGGGAATCATACGACAGCGGTAGTTAATGGTGTTGCCAGCCTTGTTGGCGCGCCGGTGATGGCAACAGACCTGAGAGCGTCCGTCAGTTTGGTGATCGCAGGGTTGGTTGCAGAGGGTATAACAATAGTTGATCGGATCTATCACATTGATCGCGGTTACCAGCAGATAGAGGAAAAACTAAAGAATCTAGGGGCTGAAATCAGCAGGCATGGCTACTAGGTAAGCATTGAACTCATGAAGAAACCAATTGTAATTGCTCTGACCAAGGGTCGCCCTTTGCAGCAACTCATCAACTTGTTAGCTCGGTTGGATATTCGCTCTGAATATGACCTGAGTCAGTCTCGTAAGCTGGTTTTCCCAACCAATGATCGCCATGTTCAGTTGATGGTGTTGCGCGGTATGGATGTTGCGACTTATGTGCAACATGGTATCGCTGACGTTGGCATGCTGGGCAAGGATGTCTTGCTGGAATATGGTGGTGATGGTTTTTATGAACCGATCGATCTTGATATCGTGAAATGTAGGATTGTGGTTGCCGGTTTGGTTGAGGAGCAGAGACTGCCTCGCAGAATTAAGGTCGCTACCAAGTTTGTCGAGGTAACAAAGCGGTTTTATGCTCAAAAGGGTGTGCAAGCCGATATCATCAAACTGTCGGGCGCAATGGAGTTGGCGCCGTTGATGGGGCTTGCTCATCGAATCGTCGATATCGTTGAGACGGGAGATACTTTGCGAGCCAATGGATTGGAAGAAAAGGAATTGGTTACCGAGGTTTCCGCGAGATTAATCGTTAATAAAGGCTCATTGAAAACCAAGTATCGGGATGTCCAGGATATCATTCAGCGATTAGCAGAGCTGTGCTCATGATATCGATATTGAAAAGCAGCAGTTCAGAATTCATGGCAAGACTAGACGCTTATTTAGCTTTGCCGAGCAAGGATTCTGACCAGGTGCAATCCCGGGTTCGCGATATTATCAGCGACGTTGAAAAACACGGTGATGATGCTCTGCTGAAATACACTCGGAAATACGATGGTCTCGAGGTTGATTCCGCCAAGGAGTTGGTTGTTTCTGACGAGGCTATCAGGGCAGCCCCGGCACAGCTTGAAAGAGAAGTCAGCCAGGCTTTGCAACGAAGTATCGAAAGAGTAAGGGAATACCATCTAAGACAAAAGGCAGAGTTGGCAGACACAGACTGGAGTTACCAGGACTCGTTTGGCAATCAGTTGGGTCAGCGTGTGCGCCCCATCAGGAAAGTCGGTATCTATGCGCCGGGAGGTAAAGCGGCTTACCCATCAACCGTTATTATGACAGCCATTCCTGCTATGGTAGCAGGGGTCAAGGAAATTTGTCTTGCAGTACCATCGCGGACAGGTACGCTGGATCCCATTTTGCTGGCCGCAGCTCATTACACCGGTATTTCGCGGGTCTACACAATGGGAGGCGCTCAGGCTATAGCGGCACTGGCTTATGGAACCAGCACTATTTCAAAAGTCGATAAAATTTGTGGGCCCGGTAATCTCTATGTAGCGACGGCTAAACAGCAGGTTTTTGGGCAGGTTGGTATCGATATGATTGCCGGCCCTTCCGAAGTTTTGATTGTGGCAGATGAAACAGCCAATGTAGACTGGCTGGTGGCTGATATGCTTGCCCAGGCCGAACATGATGAATTAGCCCAAGCTATCGTTGTATCTCAGTCTGAGAAGGTTCTCACTGAAATTAATGCTCGCTTATCGGCTGCCATAGCTCAATCTCAACGGATGGCTATTGTCCAGACCTCTATTCGCAATCGGGGTTTACTGATTCACGCCCAGTCTGAGAGTGAACTCTCTGACATTGTTAATAAAATAGCACCTGAGCATCTTGAACTGGCGGTAAGTGAGCCAGAACAGTTGCTGCAATCAATTGACAATGCTGGTGCTGTATTTGTTGGCCAGTATAGTCCTGAGGTAGTGGGTGATTATGCTGCGGGTCCCAGTCATGTTTTACCGACCGGGGGCACGGCGCGGTTTGCTTCTGTGCTCGGTGTTTATGATTTTCAAGTCAGAAGCTCGCTGATTCATTGCTCGCCATCGGGTGTGCTGCCCCTGGCAAAAGATGCCGCTATTCTTGCTGAAAGAGAAGGCCTGTTTGGCCATGCGAAATCCGCCCACATCAGACTTCAGGGCTAGTTTGTAATAGTCATGCAAGATAGCTTGATAAAGCAATACAGAGGTGCGATCGCATCAGGTTATTTGCAACCGGACCCGGCCCAGCTAGAGGTAGTTAAAAGATTGCAGTCGTTGACAGAGACATTTGTGGCGTCACTTGTGCCTATTCCTTTCTATAAACGCTGGCCCCGCCAAGCCAGGGCCCGTGTGCATGGAATTTATTTGTGGGGTGGTGTTGGTTGCGGTAAGACGTTTCTTATGGATATGTTTTTTGAACAATTGCCTTACCGAAAGAAGATTCGAACCCATTTTTATCGTTTCATGGAGCGAATTCATCAGGAACTAACCCGCCACCAGGGCGTTGTAAATCCACTGGATAAAGTGGCCTCCGAACTGGCATTGGAATATGAAATAATATGTTTCGACGAATTCTTTGTAAGTGATATCACGGACGCAATGATACTGGCAGGTATTCTTGAGGGGCTTTTTAGTCGCGGTGTTGTCCTGGTAGCGACTTCTAATGTCGCCCCGGCAGCGTTGTATCAAGATGGATTGCAGAGGAGTAAGTTTTTACCGGCGATCGCGCTGCTCGAGAAGTATACCGAGGTAGTAAACCTCGATAGCGGCATAGACTACCGGCTGAGGGCTTTACAGAGTGCTTCATTATACCATTCGCCTTTGGGCGCGGATTCAGAAAGTCGTTTGACCAAAGCATTTCAGTCTTTGAGCCCGGATCGGGTGACCCCTGGAGCCGAAATTGAAATAGAAGGCAGAGCCATAAAAACAAGATCTTTGGCAGCCAATATGGTTTGGTTCGATTTTGCCGAATTGTGTGACGGCCCCAGAAGTACTCGAGACTACATTGAATTATCAAAGCTGTTTCAAACAGTTCTGATCAGCAATGTGCCTGTTTTTGGGTTGAAAATGGAAGATCAGGCGCGCCGTTTTATCGGCTTAATAGATGAGTTTTATGATCACAATGTGAAGCTGGTTCTATCAGCCGAGCAGCCCATTGTGAACCTTTATCAGGGTAGTCGGTTAGCATTTGAATTTCGCCGAACCGAAAGTCGATTGCAGGAGATGCAATCAACTGCCTATTTGAGTAGGGAACATCGGGCCTGATTGATTGTGCATCGAAATTTTTACTGTAATCGGTTACCTTCGGGTCTTGCTAAAAAAGGCTTGTTTGGGTAGAATTCGCGTCTCGAAAATTCCGACTACCCGGCCGGATAAAGCAAGAAGGCAACAGCATGAAAACGGTCAGTGCAAACAAACAAACGGTCTCCAGAAAATGGTACATCGTCGATGCAGAAGATAAGACATTGGGTCGTATGAGCACGGAGATAGCCAATCGGCTAAGGGGCAAACACAAAGCTGAATATACGCCTCATGTTGATACGGGTGATTACGTGGTCGTTGTCAATGCAGAGAAGGTAAAGGTAACAGGCAATAAATTTACTGATAAGACTTATTACCATCATAGTGGTTTCCCTGGTGGCATAAAGTCCATTACTTTCGAAAAGTTAATCGATAGAGCGCCGGAAAGAATTATTGAAATGGCAGTAAAAGGTATGATGCCGTCAAACAAATTAAGCAGGGCGATGTTAACAAAGCTGAAAGTGTATGCTGGGTCAACTCATCCACACCAAGCTCAGCAACCACAAACACTCGAAATATAACGGATAAGAGATGAATCAATACTACGGAACGGGTCGACGCAAAACTGCTCAAGCACGGGTTTTTATGACTTCTGGAAATGGTGATATAGAAGTGAATAATAAATCCCTGGACCAGTATTTCGGGCGTGAAACCGCTCGCATGGTAGTCAGGCAGCCACTAGAGTTAGTTGATCTGATGGATAAATTTACTATCAGAGTAACCGTAAAAGGTGGCGGCGGCTTTGGTCAGGCAGGTGCTATACGCCACGGTATTACACGGGCTTTACTCGACTATGATGAGACACTGAGACCAACTCTAAGAAAGGCTGGTTTTGTAACACGAGATGCTCGAAGTGTGGAAAGGAAGAAAGTGGGCCTGCGAAAAGCACGCAAGCGGCCACAGTACTCCAAGCGCTAATCTGGTTGTTAGGTTGACTAAAAGCGAGGATATTTTCCTCGCTTTGTCATATCTGGACGTCAATTTTGTAATTGTTGAAAGCCATTTTTTAATGCTTGTGGTAGAATCGGCGAGCCTGTCAGATGTGGTTGGTGTTCAGCAAGAATGATAGATCATACCTTTGTGAAATTAACGATGGAGAGCTGTTGTGAGTGATAACGAGGTCAACCCGGCGAGGAGAAATTTTCTGTTAAAAGTGACCGGTGTTGTCGGCGCTGGCGGGGTGGCAGGTCTGGCTGTTCCTTTCGTCGGTTCCTGGAATCCAAGTGCTAAAGCGTTGGCAGCCGGTGCACCCATTAAGATAGATATTAGTAAGCTGTTCGTCGGAGAAATTCTAGGCCCGATTCCTGCCTGGAGGGACAAACCGATATTTATAGTAAAACGTTCTGAGCAGATGTTGGAAAAACTCAATGCTAAAAATGAACGGTTAGCCGATCCTTCATCGGAGAGAGTGCAACAACCTACTTACGCTAAAAATGAAACCAGATCTATCAGGCCGGATGTCTTAGTGCTGGTTGGGCTTTGCACCCATCTAAGCTGTTCCCCAAAATTCAGGCCAGCTATTGCCCCACAGGAATTTGATCCTGAATGGGCGGGGGGGTTTTACTGTCCCTGCCATGGCTCTAAGTTTGATCTGGCGGGTCGAGTTTATGCAGGCGTGCCTGCGCCGTCTAACCTGGAGGTGCCTCCGCATTTTTACGAATCCGACGAGGTTCTGGTAATTGGTATTGATGAGGAGATTGTCTGATGTCAGCAATTCAGGAGTCATTCAGGAATATTATGTCCTGGATAGATGATCGCTTACCGGTAACCGAAGCTTACGAAAAGCACCTTGCCAAGTACTATGCGCCAAAGAATCTAAATCTCTGGTATTACTTTGGCATTTTCGCGTTTGTGATACTGGCGAATCAACTTTTAACGGGCATCTGGCTCACCATGAGTTACGTCCCTACCGGGGACGGTGCTTTTGCATCGATTGAATATATAATGCGCGACGTGGAGTATGGCTGGATGCTTCGCTATATGCACTCTACTGGAGCGTCGGCTTTTTTTGTCATTGTTTATCTGCATATGTTCAGAGGGTTGATGTACGGTTCTTATCAGAACCCGCGGGAATTAATCTGGATTCTCGGGATGCTGGTGTATGTAGCGTTGATGGCCGAGGGTTTCTTCGGGTATATCCTACCCTGGGGCAATATGTCTTTTTGGGGAGGGCAGGTTATTGTCTCATTGGTTGGAGCCATCCCCGTTATTGGTGATAGCCTGGCTGTATGGGTTCGAGGCGATTTTAACATGTCTGGGGTAACCCTGAGCCGGTTTTTTGCGCTGCATGTGGTTTTAGTACCGCTGCTGCTTTTGGTGCTTGTTGTATTACACGTGCTGGCCCTTCATGAAATAGGATCAAATAATCCTGATGGCGTAGATATCAAAGCTAAAACAGATGACCAAGGGAAGCCGCTGGATGGCATACCTTTTCATCCTTATCTGACGGTCGGTAAGTTACCGCAGATCATTATATTCCTGTTTCTGTTTGCTGCGGTTATCTTCTTTTATCCTGATGGTGGGGGTTATCTGATAGAACACCCTAATTACGAACCTGCAAATCCGTTGAAAACGCCGGAACTGATAGCGCCCGTGTGGTACTACACACCGTTTTACTCGATGCTCAGAGCGGCAACGTTTCCGCTATTTGGTATGGACGCGAAGTTCTGGGGGATGGTGACTATGTTTGGCGCTATTGTCGTTCCCTTCATTCTTCCCTGGCTTGATAAATCGCCGGTCAAATCGATTCGTTATAAAGGCCTGGGGAGTAAACTATTTCTGGCCATTTTCGTTATAGCGTTTTTCATCCTGGGTTATTTAGGCACAGTGCACCCGACCCCCGTTAAGACATTGATAGCGCAGGTATGCACGGCTATCTATTTTTCTTATTTTCTTCTTATGCCATGGTATACAAGCGTAGAGAAAACAAAACCTGTACCAGAACGAGTGCCCCACTAATGCGTTTTCTAAAGATATTTTTTCTGCTGCTTTTCCCGATTACAGTAGCGGCTTCTGAAGCCGGCTTTCCTCTTTACGAAATGGTGCCGGACCTGCGGGATAAGGCATCCTTGCAGCGTGGAGCGAAAACCTTCATGAACTATTGTATTGGTTGTCATACTCTGAAATACCAGAGATATAAGAGGACAGCAGAGGATCTTGGCATTTCGGAATCATTGATGTTGGAGCACCTCGTTTTTGATCCTAATACCAGAATTGGTGATTTGATAGTCAACAAGCTGAGCGCGGATAACGCCAAGAGTTGGTTCGGTGCCATTCCACCCGATCTCACCTTATATACAAAATTGAAAGGCTCACCGAATTACCTATATACCTATTTATTGACTTTCTATGAGGATCCTTCTCGACCTTTTGGCGCCAACAATCTGGTATACGAGAATGTAGGGATGCCCCATGCGCTATTGGAATTGCAAGGCGTTCAGCAACGTAAGGATTGTAAGGAGGTAGCCAGGTTCAACCCAAACGGTAGCCCAATGCGAAACCCAGTGACCTTTGAATACATTACCCGTACGTTATGCGGGGATGAGCTGATTGAAAACGGAATAAGCCCGCTTGAATTGGTGCAGGGTAGTGGCGAACTTTCTGATGAAGCCTATCGGAAGGTGATTTACGATTTAACTAATTTCCTATATTACATGGGAGACCCCTCGCAGCTGGAACGCGAAAGAATTGGCGGCTGGGTCTTGCTATTTTTAGCGTTCTTTTTCGTGCCAGCTTATCTTTTAGGGCGTGAATATAAAAAAGCATTTCACTAAATTCAGCGCGTAATACAATAGGGAGAGAGCATGAGCGTTATTGCGAAACATTCATCGATGGTTTTTTATTCCGATGGAAACGATCACTACAGTCAGAGAGTCCGGTTGGTACTTGCAGAGAAGGGTGTTGCTGTTGATGTGATCAATGTTGATAAAGGTAATGTCCCGGAAGACCTGATTGACTTAAATCCTTACAATACTTTGCCTACCCTGGTCGATAGAGAACTTGTGCTTTATGAAAGTATGGTCATTATGGAGTATCTGGATGAGCGGTTCCCGCATCCACCGTTATTGCCGGTTTACCCAGTGGCTAGAGCTCAGAGCCGATTATACGTTTATCGAATAGAAAAAGATTGGTGCGGGTTGGCCGATACTATTATCGCAAAAAGATCAAAAGACACTGTAATCGATCGTGCTCGAAAAGAGTTAAGGGAGGGGTTGATTACAATTGCGCCTATTTTCTCTGAGAAAGAATATTTCATGAGTGATGAGTTTACGCTGGTAGACTGCTGTTTTGTGCCTTTATTGTGGAGATTGCCCTTGCTGGGAATCGAACTGCCACCTAAAATGGGTAAACCGTTAACGGACTATATGAATAGAATGTTCAAGCGAGAAGCCTTTCAGGAAAGTCTGTCCGAGGCCGAAATGGATATGCGCGACTAGGCGCTTTTATGAAAATAAGTTCACGGGTTCCATATCTGTTGCAACCATTGTTGGAATGGTTGCTCGATAATGACATGACCCCCTATTTGATTGTAAACACTCTTATTCCTGAAGTCAGTTTTCCTACAGGGTTTGCTCAGCCGGATGGCAGGATTATTTTCAACATTAGTCCGAACGCCGTTCGAAATCTCACTATTGAGAAGGACTATGTTCTGTTTGATAGCCGCTTTTCAGGTTCTCCGTTTGAGGTATACGTGCCCATGGGAGCTGTTCTGGCTCTGGTTAGTAAAGAGACTGGAGATGGCATGTGGTTCCCTGAAAACGACTATTCGCCTGATGGTCAAAAGCAGTCAGACACGTCTGATACACAGCCCGAGAGTAAGAAAGATGGGTCAGCAGAAAAGGGCAAGAAGCCAAACTTTACCCTTGTTAAGTAGGTTAGTTCAGGTATTCGAACGCCTGGACAATTTTTTGTACGCCAAAGGATTCCCGGGTTAAATCTATGGCAAGTTTTGCTTCATCCCGGGTGAGTAAGCCCATCAGATAAACAACACCATTTTCTACTACTACTTTGATTCTGTTTGCATCGACTTGGTTGTCGAAAGTCATTTTAGTTTTAATCTTAGTTTTCAGAAGTGAGTCGCTGGTCCTTACCA
>Ga0206683_10003543_pt1 | contig 10312 bp, 18 predicted proteins | sample M280m12015metaG_FD_155483 | JGI IMG/M metagenome (GOLD analysis project Ga0206683, IMG submission 155483) | Ammonia-oxidizing marine archaeal communities from Monterey Bay, California, United States - M2 80m 12015 | ecosystem: Environmental > Aquatic > Marine > Intertidal zone | place: USA...
CAGACTAAGCAGGTTTTTCTTTTAACCCTCATAAGTTACCTTCCTATCTTCCTGTTTATGGTGGACTATTTCCTGGAGTGATTTAACAATAGCCATATCAATCCCCCTTACATATTCTTCCGGGAGTGATGGGACCAAATCCAGCACATCATCTAAAGTGTCCAAATGTTGGAGTGTCATGCTGAGTCTAATCACTCTTCAATCTCTTTTGCTTTAGGAGTGATATTCTTCATCTGTTTCCTGAGGGCTGCGAGATGTAATTGAGTTGCATCAGTTACCTGCATGTCTATGGTTTGTCTTTCTCCATATGCAATAGGTGAGTATTTCTGAATTATCCACTGCTTACTGTTTATGAGTGTTTTTGCTGTAGAAGGGTCCAAATGACCTATTTCTAACTTGTCATTTATGGTCTTGATCTCATCAACGGTCATTTCAGCATATGCTTCTCTGGCCTCAGTATATCTCTCCTTCAACTCTGGTGTTGTCGTGATCTTGTGGTAGAGTTTCTTATAAGGCACCTCTATCTCTTTTGCCAGTTTAGGTAGACTGCCAAATTCAGCATATCCATCGAATATCTTGTCCCAGAATTGTGGGTCATCAAACATTCTTGCTTCCCTAGCTCTTCTGGCTCGTCTTACTGGTGTACCACTCATAATTGCTCTTTCACTATTATTGATCCACCTGGTCTGAGGTAGATGAAAATTGCTATTGCTGTTCCAACCACACCTGTCAATACCCCCAGGAGATATATTCCCAGTACTGTCAGCATCAGTTCCCAGAATTCATTCATTGTGGATCTCCTCTACCCTAAAATTGTTATCATTCAGTTCCATTTCATGTGGACATGACTTGATGTTCACCCTGACTCCTCCGATAGTCTTATCTTTTGCCTTTTCCCTGGAGATCTGGATGAACCTGATCTGGTTATCATTTTGATATATCCCAGCAGTTTCCATAGCATCAATCAGGACCTTCAGCAGATTATCAACATCACAATCTGGACCTTTTCTGACCGGATAGTGAATTGCAATTGACATTGCCAGGGTCTCATCCTCACCAAATGCCTGGGCACCCAATTGCTTCACATTTAGCCAGTACAGGGTCACTTCTGCAATATATGCTCTTGCTCTTTTAGACTTAATTAATCTCCTTCCTGCAATCATCCAGTAAGAATTAGCTGAGACAGGGAATGGTAGTTCAATTGTCAGCATCTCTGCTCCGCTACATCTGCCTGGAGTTTCCTGAAAATCTCTTTCATCTTATCAGGCATACCCATTTTCTCTCTCTCAGGTGCAGGAAGTAATCTATCTGCTTCCAGTCTCTTCAAATGCTTGGGATCTTCACATGCCTTCCTTCTGGGATTCTCTGGAGTACCTTCCCGGATATCTTTCACAGTTGGGAAGAATGATGAGGTTTTGATATGTTCGTTGAACGAGCGTTCAAGTCTTTCAGGGGATAGGTCTGAGAGTTGTTCTGCCCAGAACGCAATGTCTGTTTTGTCTAATTTGCCGAATTCTCTCACATGTGAGTGGTAGTTCTTTTCACATGCTTTAAGTGCTTTAAGCAGCACTGAATATTTCAAATCATCCATGATTTATCTCTTTCTGTTTTTGAGTCAGGAACTCCTGGTAGTCCTGGGTCCCTTTTTCATAATTACATTTACTGCAACTGAGGCATAAATTATCTGGGTTCTGGAAGTCATCAAATAGTTCCGATATTGGTATTTTGTGGTCTAGTACCCAATCCCCATCAGGTTCCAATCTTTTGCCGCAATAGTGACAGGGTGCAGTCATATCTGACTGTCTTGCTTCCATGAACTTGGTGACATACGTTGTTCGATTGTATCCACCTTTACGTTTCCTGGTTTGTCCTGAATCCAGTAATCTCTGATATGCTGCTTTCTCTTTACATCTCCGGTGACAGTATTTCTGTACAGTGTGACTATTCTCACTTGGTGTGTACTCTTCACCACAATGCTCACAAACCTTAATCAATGGAGCACTCATGTAACCGGGTGTACATCAACGCTTTGCCTGAGTCTACCACCTTAGAGTGCTCCAAAATCACTTAGTGAACTTCCGTTCCATACGTTCCTGAATAGCAAGAACAGTAAACGCCTCTATCGGGATATTAAAACCCGACTTCTTATTGTTTTCCTCCAGAAGTTGCTGGAGTTGCTTTTTCAGGTGCAATGGGATTTCAATTGAAGCCATTGTTAATTTAGCTGATTGGTTTTAAGTTTAGACCATTCCAGGTCAAGTGCTGAAACCTGATCACGACTCTTAGGCTTCACAGCATTACCAGATCTGTCTGAGATCAAATCAAACCGGATTCCGATCCACTGGTTCCTCATTGACTCTGCTATGACATGAACGACATCTCTGCCTAACCTGAATTGGTTTCTAATATGACTCATCTCTCTCTGACCAGCCTGGACAGTTCGCCAGAATTTTTGGACACCGGATCTATCATCCATTGCTTCATTTTGCTTGTAGTCACACCATTCTGCCCAGGTCTCCTGGAAACATGGCAAATGTGCTAATTCTTGAGGTACTTCCACCTGAGAAATAAGGTCTTCAACTGAGGGGGGAATCGGCTTTATTTTCTTGGTCATTTTTCACCTCTTTTTACTATTAGTTAATTAGATATATTGACGTAATAATTTAAACGTATAGTATATATATTATATAGGGTCTCTCTCAGGCAGCCATTTTCAACTCTGCCATTTTTGCCTTAAACAACTCTCCAACCTTCTTATTTTCTCTTATGATTGGAGGTTGTTTTTCTTTCCACATTTCCAGCACTTCAAGAGAGTTGATATCCTGCAGGGCAACTTTTGCTATCTCATAGGCAGATTTATTATCCAGTTTACCCTGGACCGGGTTCTGGTTCTCAAAACTCTCCTCCTCAGAAGTTGCTAATTGGGCATCATCATCTTCTTCTTCACCTGCACTTAATCCGAAAATTGCCTGGTACGTTTGCCGTTTCGCATAGCTCAAAGCACTCCCAATTCCCTGACTTGTCTCCTTATCCAGTTTCAGTTCATAGTAACTTGTAATGTATTCACCAGTTTCCTGATGAAAAATAAGAGTTACTAATCCAACACCAGTAGGAAATTGACTGATCCCCAACCCATACTTTTTACATATGGGGTCAATCTTTTTAACCAGTTCATGGAACTGAATAAAATCGTTCCCAAAATGTGGGTTTTTACCACCTGCTATAATTGTACTCCCCAATTCACTTTTTACATGAAATATTGCAGGTAAAAGATTTTTAATTGGGCCTTCTATGTGGATGCTAGTTGTATTATTATTATCCATTATTCTCTCCTTAGTTAAACCATTTTATGTTCAAAGTCTGGATACCATCAAAATACCCAGACAACCGATTCTGCTGGGACTTATCAGCAGTCTGATACTCTTTATACTTCTTTATTATGGCCCTGATATCTCCCCTGGCAGTCTCTAATGTTTCGTCAGATAACCTGTATGTTTGTACGTTGAAAGGGTTAGTTTTTTCGCACACTACAAACAGGAAATCATAGTCATCACCAGTAATGGCTTTTAGACCATCAATATACCAGGCAGCCTGGATATCATATCGGAACTTTTTAACGCTCGACATGAACGCAAAAGGATGTGCTGATAACATGATTTTCAGGTCAATTGCTATCTTCTCTTCTTCCAGCAATTTATCCACCCTGAATGCACCCTTAATATCATCAAAATCAGGATGCTTAAAAAAACCAGAGACCTCATTTTGGCCTCTGGATTTGATGAAAACATTACTGGTAACAGGGTCATTTTGGATGTTATCTCTCCAGCCTAATGCCTGAGTAAAATCATCCTGACTGATGAGAATCTTGCCCTCATTATTAGCCTGTTCCTGGGCGAGCATTTTCTGCTCTTTCCCTGATTTTGTTCTTGCATCCACTTTCGGCATTACCAGGTAACGCTCAGTCAACTTATCCATTTCCAGTATCATGGTATGACCCAGAGAACCCAACAGCAGGGCTTTAGTCTCTGGGTAGTCCCTTTTACTGAGCCAATGATTAACCGACTGTTGGAGCAGTTTCAGATCACTAGAATGCATGTACTCAGGAAGGTCCAGATACTTCTGAAAATCCATATCTGCAATCAGCTTTCCTTCAAACTGATCCGGTGGTTGGATTATTCCATTGATGCCCATAACTCTCCTTCCTCATCAGATCCATTATTTAAAGGGGTATCGTTGTCACCGTATACAGTCAGGGCATGTAGTTTTGCAAACACTACTGCAAACTTTTTATCTTGCTCTGCAATAACTGATGCCTGTCTTGCAACATCTCTTTTTAATGCTTCCACCTCAGCTTTAATAGTCTTATACTTACGCTTCAGTTCTGGTTCCCAAACTGGAACCCCTGCTGCAAGCATTGCATTTCTGGTGGTGAGTATTGTGGATGGGGAGATATCGAAACCAAGATTATGGGAACAGATTTCGGCTATCTCTTTTGGGCCTTTTAAATTAAACTTCTCAATATTATCACGTAGGTGCATATCAAGAATGTAGGATTGGTTCTTGTTTAATGTTACGTATTTAGACATATTCTCTCCATTAGTTAAAATTAAAAAACCCACACCAGCCGAAACCAATGTGGGTATCATAGAATTACCAGGGTTCAGAGTCAGATGACTGAATCCTCCAGGCTTGGATGGAATTAAAATATCCACTCTCCTTACCTTTTTCCCATTTCTTGCCTTTGAGATTAATATCAACGGCAACCTCATCACCTACTTTATACTTATCAAGCAGGTCTGTTTTATTTTGCACCACTTCAATTTTAAGGAAATCCGGGTACTCAGGATTTGGTGCATGTTCAAGAACAAATTCCCTTTTCTTGAACTTCTCTGAAATTACTTTTTCATCATAGATTTCTATGATGGTCCCAGTCAATGTGAACGCATCACTCATATACTTACTCCTATTAGATTATTAGATTAAGGGCATCCGACTCAGCTAGATGCCCCACTATTAAAACGCACATCCATGTGCTATTAAACATCTCTCCAGAGATGCTATTGGGAAGCATTCGACACTTCCGCAATTCTTTCTGCTATTAATAATTCAGCAGCAAATTTGATCTTGGATGCTAAGGCATCATTCAATACATGGCAGATTGTTGATTCTGAAATATGGGTCTCCTTAGAGAGATCTTTCAGAGTTACACCTGACCTTTTCAATCGTTGTCTTAAATTCATATGACCTGTTAATTAAAAAATGTTCACTTTCTCATAAACTGCACATTGTTGTCTAAGTGACTGTTTAGATATACTATATACTAAATGAAACAGTATTGCAAGATTTATTTTCAATTAAATGTAAATTAAATGTAAATCCTACAGGAATAATTGCGATGCACAATCCAGTCCACACAAAAAATATCAGAAAATTTAAAAAACTGCAAATAAATCTACAATTATTTACTCCAATAATTCCCCAGTAAATTCAACCCTTTATCCCTGATTTGCCACCTTCTGAAAAATTAATTTTAAATAAAACTTGACAATAGGGTGACAAAATACGACAATTAGTCACCATCTAAATTCGGATGGCAATCAACTAAGGAGAGAATATGGAAAAGACACTAAACAAAATACTTGAAAATGCACTTAATAATGATGAGTTAATTAAGGGCAGAGATAAACACACTTGGGAATGTGGATATCTGAAAGGACTTGTAATTGGTCTGGCACTAAAATTCCCAGAAGTTGCAGAAACCCTGGAAAAAAGATTTGAGTTCCAGGAAGAGAAAAAGGAAAGAGATCAAAAGAAGCAAGCACTGAGAGAAAAAATTAAATCGATTGATTTAAACATGTGCAATGTTGGTGATGAATATGAAGAGGCCGAAGCAGAATTAGAAGATTTGGAAGCAGAACTGGAGAGTTACCACGAATACCACGAATACTTTGAATACAAATAATTAACCCGGCCCCGAAAGGGGCCACACTTAGGAGAGAAACAATGGGTAAGAGACCACTGAACAGAGAACAGATCCAGCAGTTAAGGGAGATCGTAAAAGGTAATCCTCTTCATGAACTGCTGCTTAACCTGGGTATCGATTTGATGCTCAGGTCATCAGACCTCAGAAACCTCAGAGTCTCTGATGTCATTAATCCATCCGGTACTGTTAAAGAGAGTGTTTCAGTTAAGCAGATCAAGACTGGCAAAAGAACTTTAGCTATGCCTATTATGGAGAACTCCAAAACTGCCATTGCTAAACACCTGAGCGATAGGTCTCAGGATGAGTTTGTATTTTCTGGCAACAAATCTAATTACACTAAAAGACCTATCTGCACTCAGCAATATTCCAGGATAGTTAAAGGGTGGATGAAGAAGTTGGGCCTAGAAGATGTGAGTGAATTTTCCACCCATAGTATGAGGAAGAGTAAGGCATCTGCCATCTATGAAGAAACGCATGATGTTGATGCAGTGAGAAGATTGTTAGGACAGAGTAGTGTCACAGCAACTTCTGCCTATCTTGGCGTAACCGACAACTCAGCACTTGAGTTGGCGAAATCAATCAATCTATAAAGGAGAGAGATGAGAAAACAGGTCAGAATATCTCCAGAGATTCATGCAAAAATAATGAAGCACCTGGAGAAAAAAGAGTTGAGAGTTTTACTGAAATCATGGGTGGAGAAAGCCTGTTTAGATTTAATCAAAAAAGAAAAGGAGGAGGGAGTATGAATAAATTTAAAATAATCAGACATTTTTTTGATGAGAATGTTTCAAACAGGACCATTAAAAAAGGACTTACTGAAGAAGCAGCAATGGCACATTGCAATGACCCTGAGACCAGTTCTTCCACTTGCACAAACAGTGCAGGTAAAAGAAGGACTGAGAGACTGGGTGAATGGTTTGATGGATTTTCTGAGGAGGTAAGATGAAACACCTAATCGTTCTCATATCGCTCTGTATCGCTCCATTTATTTTGATGGGGCAAGAGCACTCACAAGAATATAAAGTTGTGTGTGAGAGAGTAGAAGGATGCCCAGTGATAAATGGAACATGTCCTACATGTACTATTGTGAAAAATACTCACAAAATAGTTTTAGATCCAGATCTTGCAGCCTGGGCTAAATGGATTCAGAAACGCAATAAGTATGTGCCATTAAAGAATGACAGTCCCAGAAGAAAACCATCAGGGTGGGGTTGGGATGGTCCTACCTGGAAAGGGTTGTGGGTCCTGTATTAGTATGTCATGGACCCGAACAATGAATAATAGGGATCTTGCTCTCTCATCTTCTCAATTGGGGAGAGCAACCCTGGTATTGCTGATGGGTACATTGCCCTGTTTCTCACCTCAGACATACCCCTTCTATTCTCATTCCCAAGTCTGTTTATAGTCTTCCTCAAATGTGGTTCTCCCACTGGGTCCATCATAGAACTCATGGCTGCAACTTTCCTTCTGTTTGCATCTGCATCCAGAACATCACCCATAGCATTAGCAGATTGTGATACTCCACCCCTGAGTTTGTTGACAGCACCAAGTGCTTGACCAGGCATAGTTGGAGGTGCTTGAAGATCGGCCTTAACCTGCTGCATCTGGTGGGTCTGGCTGCCCAGTAGTCTTTTTGCTCTTTCATCCATGTCACTCACATATCTCATCTTCTTCATAAATTCAAGTGCGGTTTCAGGTGTCCTGGCAATTACCTTTATTTTATCTCTCTCCTCTCCTGACAATAGTCTGAGTATCCTATCCTCATTCTGCCAGTTCACATTTGCTTTCGCAATTCTATTATACATTTGGGAAGCATACCCAAGTCGATATGCATTCTTATCTGCATCAGACAAACCATTCAGTTGTCTCTGCATCAGAGTTGCAGAAACATCAACACCCTTCTTATGTGCATTGACTCCCTGGTGGAATGCTTTCTTGTATGTCTCTCCACTCTCAATGTACTTAGTTGCTTTTTTATAATCTGGAGATGCTTCCTTCAGGACCTTATTTATCTTTCCATACAGACTCATCAACTCACCATAATCTGACTCTCTGTAGTGTGCTCCGGTCTTCAGATTCGTTTCCATTGCAGTTGCCATATCACCTATCTTAACCTTCAAAGTATGCAGGTGGGTTAGTGGAAGTGGACCTGTTAACTTATCACCCAGGGTACCCCATAGGTTGCCTGTAGCTTCATTAATTACATTCCCTTCCCGGACAAATTGTGGTATCCTTACTTTTGCTTCATCCCATGCCTCCTGAACTTTTTTGCCAACAAAAGTGGCTTTTATTCCTTTTTTTGTTCCCTCTCCCAAATACCTGTTGACCTCAGTGAAGAGTGCAGGGTCATGTATGATTACAGGATTTGCTTTAGCATAGAATGGTTTTGCCACTCTCTTAAACCATTTCTCCAGAACTTTTTCCATGTGTTCCACATCATCTATTCTTTTCCCCAGGAATTTATTAACAGAATCTTTTGCTATCTCTGGGAACTCTGCAGCTTTTGCACTCAACACCTCAAATGCACTCTGGGTTCCTGATGGTGCAGTCTGTCCTATTTCCTGGTGCTGTAATCTTAACTTTGAATTTGGTTTTGTCAGATCTGCCAACTGGGTAATCTCTGCAATTTTAGGGTCAAGTGCAACCACATCATCCAATGCTTTTGACAGGTCATCCAGACTCTGGTGAGATGAAACAACTGAATTGTTGATTGTCTGCATTGCCTCCCGGTCCACTTTCCCAGATTGACCTTCAACAACTGTATTACCTTCCAGGTCAGTAACATCCATCCCCTTTTTTGCCATCTTATTTGAAATGGCTTTTGCCCCAGACTCCAGGGCATAACCTGCAATACCAAATGGAACTCCCCAGGCTGCACCAACTGGGGCACCTTCTTTTGCTCTCTGTATTCTGTCTGGAGATGCCCATCCACCTTCTCCTGTTCCATAACTGTACAGGGCAAAATCTGCTGCACCAACTCCTGCACCAATCAGACTTCTTTTCAGGAGATTTTGTGCCCACTGTCCTTCCTTTATCCTGCCTACATATGGAAGGTAGGATGCAAGTTTGCCAACCAGGTAAAATGGGACTGCAAGAGAACCTGCTATTTCTGAGCCTAGTGCCGCACCCTCATGTGCAGTTTTGAATTTCTTTAAATCACTCCTGACTTTAGCAACCTCATCCTCAAATTTAGTGTCATTAACTTTTGATCTCAGATATGCTTCCAACTCATCTGCACCACCAAATGTCAAACCCTGACCAAAACTTCTGGACATTCCTGCCAGGAACTCACCAAACTGATCTAACTGTTTTCGTTTATTGTCATATTCTCCCTGACTTATTTCTCCTACAAATGGGATATCCACTGTAGGGAAAAACTCTTTCATTTCTTCAGGGGGAACCAGGGTGCCTCCTTCTCTCATTCCCTGGAGATCCACACCCTTCTCATTAAATATCTCTAAGATTTCCTCTTCAGTATGCTGACCTGCATCCTTTAAGATATTATAGTTTCTTAGTATGGTGCTATTCTTCATTCATTAATCCCATTTTAGGTTCGCCTGTACTTCTTTCTTACCAGTAACTTTTTTCTTCCTCTTCAGTTTTAATTTTAGATCCCCTTCACCTTCTTCATGAGATGCCTGGTTCGCTAAATTATAAGCCTGTTTCATACTGTCAGGTGACATTGAATTATACAGGTCCATTATCCTTTTCCTTCTTGCTGCTTTTCTCTGGACATCAAACTGACTATCTCCAGGAACAGGATACATGATCATCCTGAACTGGTGTAGTTCTTCTGCCCTGACAGTTGCACCTGAAAAGAGATATGCAAAACCCTGGGCACCACCCATATAGGCATTCTCTGCAGATCTAGCTGGACCAGTAAATGGATTGAATGCTGCTCCCTTCATTGCATATTGCATCCAGGCTTTAGCAGATGGTTTCTCAGTTTTTGTATGGTCAAATTCCGGGTACTCTTTAGCTAATGCTGCTATATCCTGTTCCGTCTGAGCAATCTGACCAAACTTAAATCCAGATTTCTGCTGTTCACTTCCAGGTAATCCTTTCCCTTCTTGCATCCACTGTTCGATAGATGGATCTTTCTTCCATCCCATTTTGGTCATTGCTGATTCACTTAACCCTCTTGATTTACCAAATTCCCAGGGGGTCTGGAATGATTCCAATGGTCCAGCAAACATTCCCATCTTCTGCTTTTCCCCATCCTTTACAACTCCCTTAACAAGTTCACCCTGCTGTAGCATCTTGTAATATTTCCGGTAGTTACTTGGAGACATTTTACTACCCTCCTGTGATCCCTTAAACAGAATTCCA
>Ga0206683_10003547_pt1 | contig 10305 bp, 9 predicted proteins | sample M280m12015metaG_FD_155483 | JGI IMG/M metagenome (GOLD analysis project Ga0206683, IMG submission 155483) | Ammonia-oxidizing marine archaeal communities from Monterey Bay, California, United States - M2 80m 12015 | ecosystem: Environmental > Aquatic > Marine > Intertidal zone | place: USA...
TTTTTTGTATTAAAATACATGCATTTTTTTAAGGTTGGATAAAAGTGCAACAAGTTCTCATTAAATCAAATATTTGGGTAGGTACGCTCGCACTTGTAGTTGCTTTGCCAATATTGGTTGTGGGTTCAGCGTGGCTAATTCCTGCGAGTGAATTGTGGTCACATTTTGCACAAACATTGTTGCCAGAGCTTGTAAGATCTACCCTGATTTTGCTTGCTGGTGTTGCAATAGGGGTAAGTATTTTGGGTACTGTTCTGGCTTACTTGGTTGTGATGGTAGAGTTTCCAGGACGACGTTGGTTGGAGTGGGCCTTATTTTTGCCTTTTGCTATGCCAGCATACGTAATGGCTTTTGTTTATCTTGGTGTGTTTGATTATTCAGGCTATGTGCAAGTCTGGTTAAGAGAGTTTATTGGGCTTCCTGGCTTTGATATCCGCGCAGGACATTGGGCAATAATCTTAACCTTTGTATTGGTTTTTTATCCATACGTTTATATGATGGCGCGGGCTTCATTTAGGCGCCAGAAAATTCAAATGATTGAAGCTGGAAAAATGCTTGGTGCAAATCCTTTGCGAGTTTTTTGGAGAATTTCTGTACCATTAGCTAGACCTGCTGTGGCTGCCGGAGTATTAGTCACTCTTATGGAAACTTTGGCAGATTTTGGTGTAGTATCGTTGTTCAATTATTCGACCTTTACCACGGCTATTTATTCTGCCTGGGGAGACTTCCGTTCAATTGAGGTGGCCGCGCAATTAGCCTCCATTCTAGTTTTGGTTGCATTTTTTCTCATCTATTTTGAAAGAAGGGCGCGTGGTAAAGCTAAATATTATTCAACGGATGTTTCTCATATTAGGCCCTATCAAGCAAGAGGTCCAATTGGTTGGTTAATATTCTTTTTTGTATTTGGTATTTTTATGCTTGCTTTTGCGATGCCTTTTCTGCAAATTATTGCTTGGAGTATCGATGTCATTAACAAGGAATGGAGCGCTAAATATCTGAACTTTTTTATTTCTACTGGTATTTTGACTTTGAGCGCTTCCATCTTAACCGTTTTTGTTGCAACCATATTAGCATTGCCAAGTCAAAGTAAAAATAACAGTAAAAGTTTGCAAATACTAATACGTTTGTCTACTCTTGGCTATGCATTGCCTGGATCAGTAATGGCTGTGGGTTTGCTTTATACGGTGCAAAGTATTTCACAGGTTAATATTTATTTTGGAGGTTCATCTATTAATCATGTCTTTTTTGGTTCAGTTGCTTTGTTGCTTTTTGCCTATGTATCAAGATTTATGGCTATCGCTTTTAATTCAGCGAGTGCTTCGAGTGAACAAATAAAGCCTGTTTATGAACAAAGTGCTAAATTATTGGGAGCTTCTCGTTTACGTTTAATTTGGCAAGTCTATCTTCCTATGATGACGCCTGGAATATTGGCTGGTGGTTTGCTAGTGGCAGTAGATGTAATGAAAGAGTTACCCGCCACTTACTTATTAAGGCCATTTGGTTGGGACACTTTAGCCATTCGAGTTTATGAGTTAAGTGCAGAAGGACTTTTTGAAAGAGCCGCTGTTCCAGCTCTTATGATGGTTGTATTTGGGACATTATTGATGTTGATTTTTAATAAGTTAGATAGAAGCCAGCTCTAGCCAATATATCATTTTTTTAAAGTAGAGAGAGTACAAGCAAATTGGGTAAAATCTTGTTTATTAATTAATCCCTCATGGCTTTAGAAATGGAAAGTGCTTTAAAACAAGTTTCTGGTGTTGAATGTTCTTCAATTGCTAGTGGTATTAAAAATAATGGAGCATTAGATTTATCTTTAATTTTTTTGTCTAAGGGTAGCACAACAGCGGCAGTCTTTACTCAAAATGTTTTTTGTGCAGCTCCAGTTTTAGTTGCAAAAAATCACCTATCTTCAGATGTTCGTGCTTTGTTAATTAATAGTGGAAATGCTAATGCTGGTACGGGTGAAAAAGGACTTGATTATACTTTTAAAAGTTGTGAAATTATTGCTAATGAAATTGCTATTGACCCTCAACAAGTATTGCCTTTTTCGACAGGTGTTATTGGACAACTCTTACCTATAGAACCTTTTGAGAAAAACTCAACTTTTCTAGTAAAAAAGCTTGCGGCTGCAAATATGAATCAAGTTGCCAGAGGTATTTTGACGACTGATTTGGTTGAAAAAAGTCATTCAATATCTTTTGAAGTGAATGGAAAAAAAGTAACACTCACAGGTATTGCTAAAGGTTCAGGAATGATAAGACCTGATATGGCAACGATGTTGAGCTTTATTTTTACTGATATAGGCGCCTCACAACAAGAATTGCAAGACTGTCTATCATTGTCAGTCAACCAATCATTTAATCGAATTACAGTTGATGGTGACACTTCAACAAATGACGCCTGTACTTTAAGTGCCACCAACCAGTCCGGTGTACAGCTGAGAGATTGTTTAATAGATTTTCAATTGGCACTTAATGAATTAACCAAAGTTTTATCACACATGATTGTTAAAGATGGAGAGGGCACTACCAAGTTTGTTGAAATTCGAGCTAGCGGCTTGGACAGAAATGAAGACTGTTTAGAAGTCGCCTATACAGTTGCCCATTCACCCTTAGTTAAGACTGCGCTTTTTGCAAGTGATGCAAATTGGGGTCGAATATTGGCTGCAGTAGGTCGATCAAAAGTAAATGGACTAGTCATTGAAAATATTAATATTTATTTAAATAATTTGCCAATTGTTACTTCCGGTGAACTAGATAAAAAATACACCGAGGAAGCGGGCAGTGTCGAGATGTCAAAATCTGAGATTGTGATACGGATAGTGATGGGTAAGTCATCATCTTCTGAAAGTGTTTGGACAACTGACCTTTCTTATGATTACGTTAAAATTAACGCAGAATATCGCACCTGATTATAGTAAGTTTTTTTAAAACTAGGTGTTTTCAATCACGAACTGCTTAAAACGCCTAGCAATTGGAGATAGTTCAGCTTCAGCGTGATGAACGATATGCCATTGCCTGATGATAGGAAATGGGGCAACATTTAACTGCTTAATGATGTTGTTTTTTAGTTGTAGATTAACAGAATGCTTTGAAACAAAGCCAATACCTAAGCCAGCTTGAACTGCTTCAACAATAGCTTCATTAGAGTTAATTTGGATATCAGAACTGAAATCCAAGCCCGTAAAACGTTCAATTGTAATGCGTGTACCTGAGCCAATTTCTCGGGTTAATAAGGTTTCCTTATTTAAGTCTTTGATAGAAATTTTTTTCTTAGTCAGTAATTCATTATCTGGATGTGCTATAGCGATTAATGGGTTCTTCATAAAAGCGCTGGAAATCAATGGAATGTTTTTGGGAGGCTCTCCCATAATCACCAGATCTGCATTATTATTTTTTAGGTTATCCAATAATGCATGGCGGTTGGTAACATCTATGTAAAAAGTCATTTTAGGATATTCTTTTTTAAATCTTGATAGCAGTCGACTTACAAATGAATTAGCGGTTGTGGCAACTGCAATTTGAAGGTGACCAGAATCTGGATTTAAGTTTTGTTCAATTTCTAGCTTTGAATTCTCTACAACATTAATAGCTCTTACGGCAGTCTCATAAATCTTCTTACCAATAAATGTAGGAGTAATTGTTTTTCCATTAATATTAAATATTTTGGTTCCAATATTCTGCTGTAATTGTTGTACCTGCATGTATACTGCAGGTTGTGTAATATGAAGTTCTTTGCTTGCGCTGGTGAAGCCTCCCAGTCTAACAACTGCTTCAAAACTATAGAGCTGTTTTAAGGTGTAATTAATCATAATATAATATTATTATTTTATAAATAAATATTATTTTACATTATTTATTATAACTTCTATAATTAAGTTTTTTTAATCAATGCTCATGGGAGGGCACGATTATGGCTAAGAAAGGCTACGATGCTGGTGTAAAAGAATATCGCGACACCTATTGGATGCCAGAATATCAACCGAAAGATACGGATATTCTAGCATGCTTTAAAATAACACCACAGCCTGGTGTACCAAGAGAAGAGGTTGCTGCAGCTGTAGCGGCTGAGTCTTCAACAGGTACCTGGACGACAGTCTGGACAGATTTATTAACAGATCTTGATTACTATAAGGGTCGCGCCTACCGTATTGAGGATGTTCCAGGATCTGATGACGAAATATACGCATTCATTGCATACCCGATTGATTTGTTTGAAGAAGGCTCAATCGTTAATGTTCTTACCTCTCTTGTTGGCAACGTTTTTGGTTTTAAGGCGCTAAGAGCTCTTAGACTTGAAGATATTCGTTTCCCGATTGCATACGTAATGACTTGCGGTGGACCTCCAAATGGTATCCAGGTTGAAAGAGACAAAATGAACAAATATGGTCGCCCATTGTTGGGTTGTACAATTAAACCTAAGTTGGGTCTTTCTGCTAAAAACTATGGCCGTGCCTGTTATGAAGGTCTTCGAGGCGGTCTTGATTTTACAAAGGATGACGAAAACGTCAATTCACAACCGTTTATGCGTTGGAGAGATCGTTTCACTTTTGTTCAAGATGCCATTGAAAAAGCTGAAAAAGAGACTGGAGAACGCAAAGGTCACTACATGAATGTTACTGCAGCAACCCCTGAGGAAATGTATAAGCGTGCCGAATATGCAAAAGAGCTTGGCACACCAATTATTATGCATGACTTCTTTACCGCAGGTTTTACGGCTAATACAGGTCTTGCAAACTGGTGTCGTGACAACGGTTTACTACTTCATATCCACCGTGCCATGCACGCAGTTGTTGACAGAAACCCACACCACGGTATTCATTTCCGTGTATTAGCTAAATGTTTACGTCTTTCTGGAGGTGACCACATGCATTCAGGTACTGTTGTAGGAAAACTTGAAGGCGATAGAGATTCAACACTAGGTTGGATTGACTGTATGCGCGATAGGTTCATTAAAGAGGACCGCTCGAGAGGTATCTTCTTTGATCAAGACTTTGGTTCAATGCCAGGTATGTTCCCCGTTGCCTCTGGAGGAATCCATGTATGGCATATGCCAGCACTAGTCAACATTTTTGGTGATGACTCAGTATTACAGTTTGGTGGTGGTACCCTTGGTCACCCTTGGGGTAACGCTGCAGGTGCGGCTGCAAACCGTGTTGCGGTTGAGGCATGTGTTGAGGCTCGTAATGCAGGTCGTGAATTAGAGAAGGAGTCAAAGGATATTCTTACAAGTGCAGCGAAACATTCACCTGAACTTAAAGTAGCAATGGAAACTTGGAAAGAAATCAAGTTTGAGTTTGATACAGTTGATAAGCTAGACATTCAACATAAATAATATAAATTCATCAGGAAAGAATTACTTTCCTGAGAAACTAATATAAGGAAAATATTATGAGCGCAATTCAAGATTACCCCTCTCGTTTAACAGATAACGCGAGTAGAAAATTTGAAACATTTTCGTACCTGCCTGCAATGACCGATAAGCAAATTCGTGAGCAAGTGCAGTACATTGTAAATCAAGGATATAATCCCGGAATAGAGCATACTGAGGTAGAAAATGCAATGCAAAATTACTGGTATATGTGGAAACTGCCGATGTTTGGTGAGACAGATGTTGATACAATTCTTGCAGAATGCAAAGCTTGTCACGATGCAAACCCAGATAACCATGTTCGTTTAATTGGATATGACAACTATGCACAATCACAAGGTGCTTCAATGGTTATTTACAGGGGTAAAGGTTTTAAATAATCAAGTAAAATCAACTTAGCTTGATTGGATAAACCCTTGTCTGAGTGCAGGGGTTTTTTTTCAAAGGGGAAATATATGGGTAAATTAGATCAATATAAAATCTCAGAAAAACCTTTTTATCAGTCCCAAGCTGATGAAATTGAGATGTATAAAGCAGCTTATACGAATCGTATGCCAGTGATGTTAAAAGGCCCGACTGGCTGTGGTAAGTCTCGATTTGTTGAATATATGGCATACACATTAGGTAAGCCGTTAATTACGGTTGCCTGTAATGAAGATATGTCAGCCAGTGACTTAGTTGGACGCTTCTTGCTTGATAAAGAGGGAACAGTTTGGAAAGATGGTCCGCTAGCAATGGCTGCTCGTTACGGTGGTATTTGTTATTTAGATGAAGTGGTTGAAGCCAGACAAGATACTACAGTTGTTATTCATCCATTAACGGATTATCGTCGTACATTACCGCTTGATAAAAAAGGTGAGTTGATTGAAGCTCATCCCGATTTTCAATTGGTTATTTCATATAACCCTGGCTATCAAAACTTGATGAAAGATTTAAAACAGTCAACAAAACAGAGATTTTGTGGTTTCAACTTCCAATTTCCCGATGAAAAAATTGAAGCTCATATTGTTTCTAAAGAGTCAGGGATAGATGAAAAGACTGCTTTGAAATTAGTACAAATTGCTCAAAGAGCAAGAAATCTGGTTGGCCATGGTCTGGATGAAGGTATATCAACTCGTTTATGTGTATATGCAGGGCAATTAATTGCTGATAAGGTTGAAAAAAAATCAGCTTGTAAAATTGCGATGGTTAATCCAATAACTGATGATTTAGACATTGTTGATACTCTATATGCTGCGATCGATACTTTTTTTGAGTAAAAAACTTAATTATGAGTGCCATACAACTCTCAGATTTTGAACATAAGTTCACCAACCCATCTGATGTTCTTCATGATGCTTTAACGGGAAGTTTTATAGAAGCTTCAAAAGTGATGACCCCTAATGGATTAAAAGTGTATCTTGATGGCGCAGGTGCTCTTAACAGTATGGGAAAGGGTGAAGATATGGTGATTTCCTTTTTAGAGGAAACACCTATGGTTGTTAAAGAAGTGGGTGAGTCAATAATAGGTGAGATTGTCTTATCGACCATGAAAATGTCCTCACAAACCTCTGCATCTGTTTTGGCGTTAATGCTCTCTAGTCTTCCTACTGTTGCAAAGCGCATGAGTGATCTTGACCTAATGAAGGGCTATTTACGTTTGATGGAACGAATGATTTCTTTAGCGCCTCGTGGGATGCGCCCAATGCTCAGTCATATTGACCAGTTAACCAGTAAATTAACACTAGGTGGTTTGAGGCGATGGGTACTTTATGGGGCAGAGACCTTTAATCGTGATTTCAAAGCGCAGATCGCCTACTTCGAATTAAGTAGTGCAGAATCCATGCAAATTCTTGAGCAAGAAAGACGAGGCACACTTTTTATTGATAACCAAAGAAAATTGCAGTTTTACCTCAGAGCCTTTTATAACCGTGATTTTTTCCTCCGTCCAACATCAGGAGATTACGAAACCAAAAAGGGATTAAGGCCCTATATCGAATATGGCATTATGCATATCCCGGATGCCTATGATGACTATAGTCATGCTTCAGGTAAAGTTGTTGCAGGTGTTGACTGTTATCGAGCTGTTTGTGCTCATGCAGCCGCACACATTATTCAAACAACTTCTGCTTTTAAGGGAGATGACTTAAATCCTTTACAAGTTGCCTGTATCTCATTAATTGAAGACCTGAGGGTTGAACTCAATACAATTAAGAAATTCCCAGGCATGAAAAAAATTTGGATTGCCTTACACCCTGATGATGAAGATTTAAAAGAGTACAACCCATTTATTGCAGACCTTGTAGATTTTTCAAGAGCCGCACTTGATTCGAGTTACCAAGCAAAACAAAAATTTAATAAAGACTTTCTTATAAAGTTTAGAAAAAAAATGGCGAAAAGGGGTGAATTCTCAGAGATGAGTTACGATTTAGGCTTAAGTTACTATGAAATCATTAAATCAGAGACAGATGTAAAAATTAGCGCTTCAGCTCTAGTAGCAACTCCAATCCAATATAGAGATGACAATCGCTATATATGGGAGTATGAAGAGCTAGATTGGCTATCTGAAGGAAACGACTATGTGCCTGTCAGTCAAAGGCAAGTTCGCCGTAATGTTAATATCATGGAGATGTGGAACGAACTCGACGTTGAAACAGCTGGCGATGATGCGCAAGAGATTTGGACACTTGATTCTGAATACTTCCCTGATGAACTTGATGGAGTGAGTTTGAATGAACTTGAGGGTAAAGAGCCTACCAGTGAGCCTTTTCATTACAATGAATGGGATTATCAACTGCAACTTTATAGACCAAACTGGGTAACTTTGTATGAGAGGCGAGTACGTAAAGGTGACCCAGAGGTGATTGACAAGATTTTGAAAACCTATAAACCGGTTGCTAATCGACTAAAAAATGCAATTGATCAACTTCAGCCTCAGGGCTTGGTTAAGCTGAAGAAGCAGCAAGAGGGTAGTGAGCTTGATATTGATGAGTGTGTTACTGCAATTGCTGATATTAGAATTGGAATTACTCCATCAGACAGGATATATGTTAAAAAAATTCAACACACCAGAGATGTTGCAGTTAACCTTTTGATGGATTTGTCTGAATCTACCAACGATATGGTTGTTGGCAGTGAACATAGTATTTTGGAGTTGATGCAAGAAGCTACTTCATTGCTTTCTTGGGCAATCAATAAGATTGGTGATAATTTAACGATTTCGGGTTTTGCATCAGACTCAAGGCATGATGTTCAGTATTATCGATTCAAGCCATTTCATCACAGTTTTAATGACGAAGTAAAGGCACGTTTAGCAGGTATAAAAGGAGGTTTGTCAACACGAATGGGAACAGCAATGAGACATGCAGGTGTTGATTTATTGACTCAATCTTCTACTAAAAAGATACTCTTAGTTCTGACAGATGGGGAACCAGCCGATATCGATGTGGATGATCCACAACACTTGCGCATGGATGCAAAAAAAGCTGTAGAAGAATTAAGAGCTCGAGGGATTGTGACATTTTGTATCAGCCTTGACCCTTATGCAGATGAATATGTAGCAAGAATTTTTGGTAAAAATCGTTTTATGGTGATTGATGATATTAAAAAATTGCCTGAGCGATTACCACAATTATTTATCTCATTAACTAAGTAGTTTTGTGGATAAAGACGATAAATTAATAGAATTTGATTCAAAATATCCTCATACTTTGCCAGAAGATTGGAAAGATAAAGTAGCTCCTACGGTTTATGAGATTTTGGCCACATCAAATACACTCAAAAAAATGTATGCTGAACAAGTAAAAGACATCGAAAAAGGTGTTATTAGTGTCGAGTTAGGTGAAGAAAACTTACGTAATATTGCGACCAATTATCAAACCGTCAAGGCCTTACTTTTTCAGCCAAGATAAACTCATCAAACTATGAATTAAGTAAGTAATAGACAAAACTTACCAATCCAAATAATACTACTTGGTGCGTTAAATAAATAATTAAAGCATGTCTGCCCATTACTTCTAACCAATGCATTCGAAATGTAAATGCCATTCGATAAAAAGGGTGATGTCCTAGATAAATACCTATAAAGACAAAGGATAGCCATGGAAATAGGGGGTAATAATCGACACTCCTAAGTGGCAAGTATGGCTCAAAAATATTTGAAATAATGTCTAAATTTGGTTGATCAAAGATCGAGCCAATTAGAATTAATGCAGCAATGAGGAGTGAAGTTTTTGGTAGGTTTATAAAGACAATTGCTATTAAAGATGAAACCCAAATTAAATGAAGAATGCCAAAATAGACCCACGCATCAGGAAACATTACAAAAGTTCCAGCAGAAACCAAAAGAGCTGCAATGCCTAAATAAATTAAACGCTTAAGAAATTTTCTAAGGTTTAGTTGCTTACTATGAGCAATAACTAAACTTATTCCCACAGCGCTCAAGAAAAGAAAAACAATTAAACAACGCCATGTTATTCCAGCCCAATGAGTAAATAAAGGGACTTCAGTAAAGCCAAATGAATTGAGGTCATAAATAAAGTGAAATACAATCATCATAATGATTGCTAAACCTCGCATTAAATCCAGAGCTGAATCTCTTAAATTATGCATAGCGAAATAATAAGGTTACTCAAATACCTGAGAAACAAAAGCCTTATCAATTATTATTGAAGAGTTATCAAGAAGTTCGAGACATTTCGGCACAGCTAGAAAAACCGCTCCTAAGCATACAGCTATTGCAACTGGCTTACCTGGTAGGTTAATGATTAAGCTGTTTCCTCTAGTGCCAGCAATTTGACGAGATAGGATAGCAGTCGGTACAGTGTGAAGTGATACTATTCTCATCTGTTCGGCAAAACCGTCAAAGATCCTCTCACAAACAGATTGTGTCGCTTCAGGCGTTACATCTCTAGTAGTTGGGCCAGTGCCACCTGTGGTCAAGATAAGATTGCA
>Ga0206683_10003550_pt1 | contig 10300 bp, 9 predicted proteins | sample M280m12015metaG_FD_155483 | JGI IMG/M metagenome (GOLD analysis project Ga0206683, IMG submission 155483) | Ammonia-oxidizing marine archaeal communities from Monterey Bay, California, United States - M2 80m 12015 | ecosystem: Environmental > Aquatic > Marine > Intertidal zone | place: USA...
GAGGAAAAAGTGACAAGAATGGACCTTTTTAAAGATCCTGTTGCGTTAGAGGAGTTATACGATTATCTAGATAAAGTTGATTTGAAACAAAATCATCTTTTAAGCTGGATAAGAAGTCTATTTTTTCCTTCTAAAAAACAGTAGAGACAAAAAAACAATTAGATCTCCAAAAAATTCCTAGTATTTTCATCCTAGTTTTTTTTAAAAAAAATAGATTCTTCTGTGATATGGTTGAAGGGCAATAAATTATTGGAGGATTATATGCAAAAAATATTAAAAGTTTTTTTAATTTCAACCCTAGTTTCTTTTTGTTCTTTATCTTATTCAGATAACCACATCCCTACAATTGGGCCAATGGAAGCATATGGTTGCAATTTCTCTGAAAACAAAGACATGGATGACTTGATGGGAGTTGTTAAGGAATGGAATAAATATGCAGACACAACGGGAACCAATTATTCTGCCTGGGTACTTACACCATACTACTTTAATACTTCGCAGACTCATGACATGTATTGGATTGGGTTTTCATCAGACTTTGAAGAAATGGCCAAATCATCGGAAAGTATGCTTACAGCAAAAGGTATTAAGATTAACGATAAGTTTAATGCGGTTGTTCCTTGCGATGAACATAGTCTATGGGGAACTGAGTTGGTTAGAGCGCCTAAAACTGGTGGCGGAGATGGATATCTAACAATTAGCGATTGTACTTTATCTGAAGGTGCTACCCGAGAAGCTGTATTAGCAGCAGATGAAAAATGGAATGCCTACTTAGATCAACATAGTGAAGTGGGTGGTCTTTATAGGTGGTATCCCGGTACTGGAGTTTCGTCTACTGAATTTACAGCTGATTTTCTCTTAGCATCAACTACAGATTCTTTACAGAGTTGGGGTAAAGCTGCTGAAAGAAATGTAAATGGTGGGGGTAATATGGTAGGTATGGGCTTGTACGGAGAACTAATGACTTGTTCTGACCAGAGAGTTTACTCAGCTAAGAATGTCAGGTTATCAACACCTAACTAAACAATAAAAGGATAAATTATGAAATATATAAAGAATATTACTTTGTCAGCGTTCTTAGTTTTTACTTCTTTTGGTGTTCTAGCTACACCTGGATTAGGAGTTATTACTATAACTACTGATGACCCTGTTAAGTATATGAAGTGGATAACTAATGCAGTCCCCGTTTTTAAAGAAGCATGGGGAGATAACGTCGGTGCATTTGGAATCTGCTCACCTTCTTCTGGGGCACAAATGATGGGGGAACATTTTATTTGGAGTGTCTCACCATCTCTCTCAGTAGGCTATGCATCTTCAAATGATGTTTATTTACATGAACCTTCGGTCAGAGAAATAAATAAAATAGTAAGATCAAGAACAGTAGAACGAAGAGATACTTATGGAATAATTAAAAATACAGTTAGAGTATATGGGGAGGGTGAAACTACGGCTCAATATAACCTTCTGTCTAGACCGGAAAGTGTACAGACTTATATAAAAGCTATAGGCGCTTTGGAGGCTGCAGCAGCAGAAAATGGGTTTGATGATATAGAAATGGCAGTATTTGAAGCTTCTGGTGCTGGAGATAGAGCAGGAATGGTTATAGCTAGTGTACAAGCTCCAAATTTATCAAGACTAGGTGCTTTTATGGATCAAAGATGGTCTTCATGGATGGCAGATGCTAGTCAAGAATTTCCTACTTTAAGAGTTGCAGAACACGAATGGATTCAAACATGCACCACTCTTTACTCTAGTAACTAATAAGGAGAAATTATGAAAAAAATAACATTAATAATTTTAACGTCTTGTTTTCTAAGTTTAGGTTTTGGAGATAATCACTATCCCAACACCGCCACAATGGAAGCATTGCAATGCAAATTTACGCAAGGCAATGATATGGATGATGCAAAAAGAGTAATAGCTCAATGGAATGATAACGCGGACAAAAATTTTAGCGCTCCTTATAACGCTTGGGTTTTAACTCCACTTTATACCTCTACCGAAGATGTAGACTTTGACTTTGCCTGGATCGGCTTCACTGAAAACGCTGCATCAATGGGACGTGTTCAAGATGAGTGGGCAGCTACAGGTGCTGAAACCATTGGTGCTAAATGGGAAAGGGTTACTGACTGTGCAGGACAAGCTTTATATGGAGTCATTGAAGCAAGAGCTCCAAAGACTGCTTTTGTGGAAGGTCAAGTAGGCTACTTATCTGTTTCAAGTTGTTCTTTTAAGGATGGTAAAACAGGACTTGATTTAGCTGAAGGTGATAAAGCCTGGAATGCTTATAATGATGAAAATGGTTTTGAAGGAGGAGTTTGGCGTTGGTGGCCAGGAGCTGGTACTCCTACTTCTTATGAAGGCGACTTCTTATTGGCTATTGGGTACTCTTCAATGGAGGAGTATGGTCGTGGTCGAGATAATAATTTAGCTGCAATGAGAGCTGGTACTAGACCTGAGAGCATTCTCAATTGTGATGCTCCAAGGATTTATACATCTGAAAATGTAAGATTGGAGTCTCCAGAATAAGGCTAAATATATAAAGAAACGGTCACTTAGTGGCCGTTTTTTTTGCTCATTTCATAAATGATCAAAATATGCCTTTAGCCGAACCTTATATATAATCTTAATTGGAGATTTAGTAATGGCGAAAGATTACAAACCCCTTGACCTTCTATCAAAAGAAGAACTCAAGGTTATAAGGAAGAAAAGGGACTGGATTAATGTAGTTTCCATTTCCCTAAATTGGTTACAAATTATAGCTGCCATGGCTTTATTCTTTTACTTCCCAAATGTCTTAACTTTCTTACTTTCAGTAGTTGTAATAGGCAGTAGACAATTTGCATTAGCAGTTTTAGCTCATGATGGAGCGCATAATCTCTTATTCTTTAATGAAAAAATTAATGACTTTGCTTCCCAATGGTTTTGTGCATTTCCACTATTTTCAGACAACCGCCCTTATAGACCATATCATCTAGCACATCATAGGTTTACAGAATCAGAGAATGATCCTGATTTAAGTCTAAGCGCTCCTTTCCCTATAACAAAAGCAAGTTTTCGTAGAAAAGTTATTAGAGACTTAACCGGCCAAACTGGATTTAAAAGATATTCAATAGCTCTCAAATCAATCTTTTCTTCAGAAGCTGACAACTTTGCAGGAAGGATAAAAAAAATATCAGATAAGATCAGCGGATTTTTTATTAGCAATCTGGTTATTTTTTCCCTTATTGCTATTTTTTCGCATTGGTCTATTTACTTCCTACTTTGGTGGATTCCTGCATTTACCTATTACAGCCTTATAGTTAGGATAAGAAATATTGCTGAACATTCAGTTACTCCAGGTGATACTAATCTCAATAACACTAGGACTACCAAGGCGTCTCTGTTAACAAGGTACTTACTGGTTCCTCACCATGTAAACTTTCATCTAGAACATCATCTCTTTACAAACTGTCCTTGGTATAACCTACCAAAAGTACATGAAATGCTGAAAGGAGAACCCCTAAGAGATAAGATGTGTATTGAGGAATCTTATTTTTCAGTTTTAAGAAAAGCGACATCAGGATAATTTTTTATGACTAATGAAAAAGACACAAGTGATTTAACTGCAGAACAGCGGTATGTCACACAAGAACAAGGGACTGAACCGGCTTTTAGTGGAAAATACAACGACACTAAGGCTGAGGGTTCATACAATTGTGTTTGCTGTGGTGCAGAACTTTTTAGTTCCTCCAGTAAATTTGATTCAGGAACGGGATGGCCAAGTTTTTGGGAGCCTGCTTCAGAAGAAAGTGTGGATGTAGAAGAGGATCTATCTTTGGGTATAAAAAGAATTGAAGTGCATTGTCAAAAATGTGAAGCGCATCTAGGTCATGTTTTTCCTGATGGCCCTCAACCTACTGGCCTAAGATACTGCATTAATTCTGTTTCCTTGGATTTAAAACCGAAGAATTTAGAAGAGGATTGAACCTGAATTCAGATAAACCAGAATCGCAAACAAATCGGACCTCTGTCAAATTATTAGCTAGCTCAAGCATAGTAAGCTTCTGGACTTTTGTTTCCAGACTTCTGGGGTTAGTTAGAGATATTGTTTTTACTTCTCTCTTAGGGGCAGGGGTCGCCCTGGATGCTTATGTAGTAATCACAAAGATTCCTAATGTGTTTAGAAGGATATTTGCTGAAGGTGCTTTCAACCAAGCTTTTGTACCAGTACTTTCAGAATACAAGGAAGGTAGTGATGAAAGCGAGGTAAGAGTTTTAATAAACAATATTTTTGGGGTTCTCAGTTCGAGCCTATTGCTTATTACTCTTATTGTTCTTTTACTTACTCCTATTTTTGTCTTTATTTTTGCTCCGGGTTTTTACTCAGAACCAATTAAAAACGAATTGGCTACAGACATTCTAAGAATAACTTTTCCATACCTTTTCTTTGTATCACTGGTGGCTTTATCCGGATCCATAATGAATACCTATGGAAAGTTTTCAATTCCAGCTTTAACTCCTGTTTTCTATAACCTCATATTAGTTTGCACAGCAATTTGGATAGCACCACTTTATGAAGTTCCTATTTATGCTATAGCTTGGGGTATGTTTGTTGCTGGGTGTATTCAACTTTTAATACAAATCTATCCTTTAATAAAATTAAAATTACTTCCTAGCTTTTCTCTAAATTTAAATCACCCTGGGGTTAAAAAAGTTCTCTATCTAATGATTCCAGGAATAATTGCAGGAGGCGTTAGTCAGCTTAATATGCTCGTAGACACCATATTGGCTTCTTTTTTACCTACGGGTAGCCCAACGTGGTTGTATGTTTCTGACAGGTTAATGCAGTTACCGCTTGGGATTTTTGCTATTGCCATAGGTACTGTGTTACTTCCCCGGCTTTCTTCTTTGCATCAAACTGATGATAAGGAAGGATTCTCGAGAACAATGGACTGGTCTATAAGATTAGTTTTGTTAATTGGGGTTCCTTCAATTATAGGTTTAGTTCTCTTATCAGAACCAATCATTCTTACCTTATTTGAGCGAGGGGAGTTTATTGCTTCAGACACGAGACAGGCGTCTTTTAGCCTCATAGCACTTGCATTAGGCTTGATTGCCTTCATGCTGATTAAAGTGTTGACCCCTGGCTTTTTTGCTCGTCAGAACCCTAAAACGCCTTTGAAAGTTGCTGCAGCCTCTATGGTAGTTAACGCTGTTTTAGCTTGGTTACTCGCCTTTTATTTAGGTTTCAATCATGTTGGTTTAGCAATAGCTAGTTCTATTGCCGCGTATTTTAGTATTACTATATTGCTCTTTATTCTCTTAAAAAATAAGATTTATCAAGTTCAAAAAGGATGGATCATTTTTTTAGGAAGAATATTTGTTGCTTCTTTTTTTATGACTGTAATAGTTAATCTAATGAATGTAGAGACATTTGCATGGAGAGAGTTAGATCAAGTGGTCCGTTTTATGCAGCTTTTGCTTATAACCTTTAGTGGCATAGCTTCCTATCTTGCTGTGTTGTGGATTTCAGGACTTAGATTAAGAGATTTAAAAGGTTAACTATGTATTTGATTCGAGGAACAAATAATATAGAACTTTTCAGATCCAATTTTCCTGAGATCTCTACTGTAGCAACCATCGGAAACTTTGATGGCCTTCATCTTGGTCATCAGCAGATATTAAAAACTATGCAGGAAGAAGCGGATATTCACGGGCTTAAAAGGCTAATAATCTTTACTGAGCCACACGCTCAAGAATTTTTTTCTGAAGCAGCCGGTTTGGAGACTTCAAAGCCTCCTCGAATTTTTCCATGGCAAGAAAAAGTGAGGAAGATGAGGGAGTTCGGTGTTGAATTTGCTTTTTTCTTGAAATTCAATAATCAATTGAGATCTATGACGCCTGAAGACTTTTTAAATAAAATTTTGTTAAGGCTTCACATTAAAAAATTAGTAATAGGAGATGACTTTAGATTTGGGGCCAACCGAGAAGGAGATTTCAGTCTACTTAAAAACTGGGGAACTCAGAATTCGATAGAAGTTTCTAACACCGAGACTTATGAAATTGATGGGGAAAGAGTAAGCAGTACCAGAATAAGGGAGGCTCTAACAGAAAACAATTTTGAAAAGGCCAATAAATTTTTGGGCAGGCCTTTCACTTATTCTGGAAAAGTAGTTTATGGGAACCAGTTGGGTGGTCAACTTGGGATTCCTACTGCAAATTTATGGCTACCTAAGAATAAATTACCTATTTCTGGTGTTTACATTGTTAAAGCTTTGCTCGATAAAAAGAAATTAAGAGGCATAGCCAATATGGGAATAAGGCCCACTGTGGGGGGAGAGTCGCCTGTTTTAGAAGTACATCTATTAAATTTTTCCAAAAAAATTTATGGCAAAAGGCTAACTGTAGAGTTTTTGAAAAAAGTAAGAGATGAAAAAAAATTTGAAAATTTAAATGCTTTAAAAGACCAAATTTTTAAAGATATTTCTACCGCTGAGAGTTATTTCGGTTAAAGTGCAAAAAATTAACATGAAAGACTATAAAGAAACTCTTAATCTGCCTAAAACAGAGTTTGCAATGAAGGCAAATCTTCCTAATAAAGAGCCTGAGTTATTGAAATATTGGGAAGAAATAGAGCTGTATAAAAAGTTAAAAAAGAAAGGGAAAGGGAAGGATAAATTTGTACTTCATGACGGTCCTCCCTATGCAAATGGGGCTATTCATATTGGCCACGCGGTAAATAAAACGCTGAAAGATATTGTTGTTAAATCTCAAACCCTAAGTGGTAAATACTCCCCTTACGTTCCTGGCTGGGATTGCCATGGCCTCCCCATTGAATTAAATGTTGAAAAGAAGTTAGGCAAGGTAGGCGATAAAGTAACCGCAAAAGTGTTTAGAGAAGCTTGTCGAAATTATGCTAAAGACCAAATAGAAATACAAAAAGAGGAGTTTAAAAGACTGGGGGTTTTGGGAGATTGGAAAAATCCCTACCTAACAATGGATAGTCAATTTGAAGCAGGTATAGTTCGTTCTTTGGGTCAAATAATCTCAAAAGGGTATGTAAATAGAGGAGATAAGCCTGTCCACTGGTGTGTTGATTGTGGCTCTGCACTGGCGGAAGCAGAAGTTGAATATCAAGACAAGATTTCACCCTCCATAGATTTTGGATTCCCTATTGAGATTGAAAAAATAAACTCTATTTTCAATCTAGACTTGGATATGTCTATTTATGTTTCAAGTTGGACTACCACTCCTTGGACCGTACCAGGGAATGTAGCACTTACAGTTAATGCCGAATTTGATTATTGTTTAGTTCAAATAAAAGAAAGCTCAAAGGATTATGGCCTTCTTATAGGTAAGAAGTTAATAGAACCTACACTTGAACGGATTGGTGTAAAAAACTTCGAAGTTTTAGCTTCTTGTAAAGGTATAAAATTAGAGGGATTAGAAGCCAAGCATCCTTACTTAAATAGGCCTTCAAAATTAGTATTAGGCGATCATGTAACCACAGAGGTTGGAACTGGAATCGTCCATACCTCGCCAGGGCATGGTCTTGAAGACTACTTAGTAGCCAAAGAGTATGATTTAGATGTACTAAGTCCGGTTAAGAACAACGGAACTTTTAATTCTGATGAAGAACATGTAGGGGGTCTATTCGCTTTTAAGGCTAATGAAAAGATCATTGAAGTACTAAAAGAAGAGGGTACTCTTTTTGCACTAGCTGACTATGAACATAGTTATCCGCATTGTTGGAGGCATAAAACACCACTAATGTTTAGAGCCACTCCTCAATGGTTTATAGGTATGGATAAAGGTTCTTTGCTTGCAAATGCTAATAAGGCCATCAAGGAAGTAAACTGGGAGCCTTCTTGGGGTGAAACCAGGATGTCCAGCATGTTGGATAGACCTGATTGGTGTATATCGCGTCAGAGAGCATGGGGTGTTCCTATCCCCCTTCTAATTCATAAGGAAACAAGAGAGTTACATCCGGACACCAATCAATTAATTGAGGAGATTGCTGAGAAGATAGAAAAGCAGGGAATAGAGTCTTGGCACGAAGTCAAGATAGAAGACCTTATTAAAGATTCATCAAACTATGAAAAAATAACTGATATCCTGGATGTGTGGTTTGATTCGGGTGTTACGCATGCTTGCGTCTTGGCCGACGAAGAATTGCAGTTCCCGGCCGACCTTTATCTGGAGGGCTCAGATCAGCACCGAGGGTGGTTTCAATCTTCGTTACTTACGAGCATGGCCATAAATGACGCACCTCCTTATAAAGGAGTTTTGACACATGGTTTTGTCGTCGACGCTGAGGGAAAAAAGATGTCCAAGTCCCTTGGGAATACCATTTCACCTCAAGAAATATGGAATTCTCGAGGAGCAGATGTCTTAAGGGCATGGATAGCTTCAACCGATTATAGGAATGAAATGGTTATATCTGATACCAGATTACAGGGAGTTTCAGATACATACAGAAGAATCAGAAATACCATAAGATTTTTATTGGGAAATGTTCATGATTTCGATTCGGCGAGCCGAGTAAAAGAAAATGAATTAACAGAAATAGATAGATTCATGGAGATTAAAACTCAAAACCTCCAAAAAGAATTAATAGAAGATTATCAAAATTATCAATTTCACCTAGCCTTCAACAAAATACACAATTTTTGTTCCAATGATTTAGGCGGGTTTTATTTAGACATTCTCAAAGATCGTCTTTATACCTGTGGCAAAGAATCTTTAGCCAGAAGATCATCTCAAACTACTTTATTCCAGATTTTAGAGGCATTAATACGTTGGATTGCTCCCATACTTAGCTTTACAGCTGAAGAGGCTTGGCGTTTATACCATTCTGATCTTGAATCAGTGCATTTGTCCGAATGGTTTGAAGATTGGGTTTGTTCTTCGGAAGGATCAATATCTGAAAGTGAATGGCAACAAGTCCTTAAGGTTAGATCTGAAGTCAATAAGATTATTGAATCTTCAAGAAATTCTGGCCTTATTGGTTCCGCATTAGAAGCAGAAATTGAATTATTCTGCTCTAAAGATTTGGAAAGCATTCTACGAAAGTTTTCTGAAGAATTAAGGTTTGTATTCATTACTTCTGAAGCAAAAGTCTTAAAAGAAAATGGTGAAGGTGAAGAAACAGAAATAGAAGGATTAAAAATAAAAATTTCCAAGACTAAAGAAGGTAAATGTGAAAGGTGTTGGCACAGTAGGCCTGAAGTCGGTTCAATCAAAGATCATCCCACTTTGTGCAATAGATGTTTGGAGAACATTGACGGAAAAGGCGAGGTCAGGCTCTTTGCTTAACTATGAAAAAAGGTGTAATAGTTTTTTTCATCATTTTCTTGGTGGGACTAGATCAGCTATCAAAGTTTTTTATTTCTTCTCATCTCAGCTTAGGTGAATCCTTAAACATATTCCCTTTTTTGAATTTTACTTTAATTCACAATACAGGAATTGCTTTCAGTATCTTTGATGAAGGGGGAGAAATTATTAGGTGGCTCTTGGCAGTTTCTGTTACAGGTATTTTGGCTTACTTGGTTTTCGTCCTTTATAAGAAAACACCAAAACATCAGTTAGAGTTGGTTTCTCTTTTACTTATAATTTCAGGTGGACTGGGGAATTTAATAGACAGGCTGTTGTTGGGCTACGTTGTAGATTTTCTGCATGTTTTCTACCAACATTATTCTTTTTATGTCTTTAATATGGCAGATAGTTACATAACACTTGGAATTATCTTTTATCTGAGCTATTTATTTTTTATTGAAAGGATTAAAGAAACATGAAAGTAATTTTGGCCAATCCTAGAGGGTTTTGTGCTGGAGTGGGTCGAGCCATAGAGATTGTGAACAAAGTAATCGAGCAAAATGGCCCCCCAGTCTATGTGAAGCATGAAGTTGTACACAATCAAACCGTAGTCGATGAGTTAAGAGAAAAAGGAGCAATATTTGTTGAAGAAATTTCTGAAATTCCTTCAGGCTCTACCGTGATATACAGTGCTCATGGTGTCTCAAAAGAAGTACAAAACCATTCTGGAACAAAGGAGTTAGGTGTATTTGATGCAACTTGCCCTTTAGTAAGTAAAGTTCATTCTGAAGTTGAACAGCATTCCAGAGCCGGTAGAGAGTGCATACTGATAGGCCATAAAAATCATCCAGAAGTTGAGGGCACAATGGGCCAATATGATACTTCTAATGGTGGAAAGATTTATTTGGTTCAGTCCCAAGAAGAGGCCAAAGAAATATTAGTTAAAGACCCTTGTAATCTATCTTTTGTAACCCAAACAACTCTTTCAGTAGATGATACTCAA
>Ga0206683_10003553_pt1 | contig 10298 bp, 10 predicted proteins | sample M280m12015metaG_FD_155483 | JGI IMG/M metagenome (GOLD analysis project Ga0206683, IMG submission 155483) | Ammonia-oxidizing marine archaeal communities from Monterey Bay, California, United States - M2 80m 12015 | ecosystem: Environmental > Aquatic > Marine > Intertidal zone | place: USA...
ATCTTGATGTCCATTAACTCTGAAAAGCGGTGTATATCATTAATCACTGGCTCAAACTCATCAAGCGCATCAATACTAAAAGGCTGTCTAACTGTTTCTTGTCTGCCAGAACGACCCACAGGTGGCTCCACATTATCATTAGGGTTAGTGTTTTTTTTAACTAAATAAAACTCAAGTTCTGGAGCAACAATAGGCTGAATATTAAGGTCATTGTATTTTTGCAGTACATTTTTCAAAACCTGCCTAGGTGAAATATCTACAGCTGATCCGTCCTCATAAAAACAATCATTAACAACAGAGGCAGTTGGTTCCTCCCAAGGTAAAAGCCTTAGAGTTTGTAAATCAGGCTTAACAATAACATCACGGTCTGCCGGATTAATTACAGGCACATCTAGAAACTCGCCTGTTACAGTTTGAGTAAAAACAGATTCAGGTAATCGAATTGCTGTATTGTTAAGAAATTTATCAGCAGGCACTAGCTTACCTCGGGCTATTCCTGCAAGGTCTGGAACTATAACTTCAACTTCTTGAATATTTTTATTGCCAAACCAATCAGATAATTGTTTGTCATTCATTTGGGTGCAGTAAATGCTCTACAAGCATCTCCAAACGCATTAAATATTATGAGTGATAATTCACTTTGGCTTGGCTGCCATTCTGGGTGCCATTGAACTGATAGATTAAACCCCTTGGCTTCCTTAATTGTAAACGCTTCAACTAACCCATGATCACTTAGAGCATTAACTTCTAGTTGCTCGCTTAAATTGTTAACCCCCTGAGTATGCAAAGAGTTCACATCAGCATGCACTAACCCACTAATTTTATGGAGCAGTGAGTCTTCAATAATCTCAACTTGGTGACTAAACCCATATTGTTGTTCATGCGATTCATTTCGGTCAAAATCATGGCCTTGATGGCTAGATTGCAATTCAAGATCTTGATATAAAGAACCCCCAAATGCCACATTCATTTCTTGAAAGCCTCTGCAAATAGCTAATAACGGCATCTCTTTTTGGATGATGGAGTGAATCATTCTAAACACAGAGCGGTCTCTGGATTCATCCAATAACATTTCATCATTAATAATTTCTTGATTGTATTGATCAGGATGCACATTGGATAAGCTGCCGGTTAATAAAAACCCATCCATACGATTTAAAATTGATTCATCAATATCATTATTCTGATCAACAGGTATAAGAACGCCTGAGCAACCTGAGTGCTGATTGATAGCATTAATATACTTTTCACCAACCATATGAAAATAGTGTGAGTCTTGCATTCTCCGACAACAAACAATGCCGACTAAGGGTTTTTCGGTAGAACTCATAATAATAGTTCCATTTTACGGGTGGTAATTAGGTTTGGCTAACTATATTGATGTTTCCGCAAGCCAAGAGAATAAGCTAGGTATCGTAAACGTCTCTTTAATCCTTCAGAAATTCCCATCATTGAGGGAATAAATATTAGTACTAAGTATGGAACAAATAACATCCCAAAAATAAATGTAATGGCCAATGGCTGTACCAGCCTTGCTTGCAAGCTTGCCTCAAAGAGAATTGGCATCAAACCCACAATGGTTGTTATTGTGGTGAGAATAACTGGCCTTAATCGTTCTTTTGCCCCCATCACCACTGCTTCAGCTAATGCATACCCGTCCATCAAAAATTCCTTCACCGTTCTGACTAAAATAATAGAATCGTTGACTAAAACTCCAGTTAGCCCAAAGAAGGCCATTAGGCTAAACATACTGAGATTAAAACCTAAAAGATAATGTCCTAAAATAGCTCCAATAAGTCCGAAAGGCACTACAGACATTATCAGGAGAGGGGTTGTGTAACTAGAGAATAACCAGGCAAGGATAATGTATATGGATGCAACCGTAATAATCAAAGCTAAACTAAGATCACCGAGAGCATCCGCTTGTTCTTCTGCTTTGCCACTGTATTCAATTGTTACATTAAAATCATTTTCAATTTTCGGTGCGATATTTTTACGAACGGACTGAAGGACAATATTGGTGGTTGTGATTGCTGGGTTCACATCAGCTGTCACAGAAACCTTTCTCACGCCACCTTCTTTCCTAATTTTTGTAAACCCTAACCTTTGTTTCAATATCACCACTTCCGATAGAAGCACATTGTTGTTGTCGGGTGTTATCAAGGAGATATCGCGTATGGTTTGATTGATGGTCTCTACTACAGGTAACTTAACCCTAACCACTATCTCTTCTCCATCCTGTGAAAAACGTTTTGCAACAGCCCCTGAAAACGAATTCCGGACCTGCCTTGCTATTTCTTCAGCACTAAAGCCCATAGCTTCGCCTTCTGGAGTAATCTCTAAGAGTATCTCTTGTTTTCCAAAAGGTAAGTCGTCCTCAACAGCAATAAGTCCAGGCAATGATCTGAGTTCATTTCTCAAAGCTAACGCAGCTTTTTTTGCCGTTTGCAAATCATCACTCACAATTCTTATATCAAGATCTCTCCCCGGTGGCCCGCCTGTTTGACTCTCAAAGACAATGAAGCTCTCAATACCAGGCATTATCCTGGTGGACTCTTCCCAGGCATTGATAAATTCTATATTCCGAATACTTCGTTCATCACCAGCAACCAACTCCACAGTGTAGGAGCCAATGTGAGAACCTGTGGTATTGGTAAGCAGATTCCCCCTGCCAGCATCTGTTGATCCTATATTCCCTACTCCAAATTTTACGAGGCTCCCAGAACCCTTCGTTAAGCTGCTCTCAACGGCTAGAGCTGATCGCCCTAATTCTTCAACCATTGCTTGGGTCTTTGATTCAGGAGTGCCTGGAGAAAATGAGAAATTAGCAAGGACAGTGTCACTTTCAGGGGTATCAAAAAATTCAAAATTAACTCGTCCTGAAAATAACAAACTGACTGACATGAAAAATAAGCAAAGTGTTGCTAGCACTGTAAACCTTTTACTCGCATAGGTTCTGGCTACCAATGGAGCAACATAATGGTCTCTAAAATGATTAAAATAAACATCAAATGTTCTTGTCTTAGTTTGATCCTGTTGGCTCATTTTCTTCATTGCATGTTTAAGATGCATCGGAAGAATTAAAAAGCATTCAATCAGGCTTGCAATAATAATTAAGCCTAGAGTAATCGGTATAGGGGCAATGATAGTACCCACATCAGCTTTCACCATGAGAACAGGAAGAAACGCTGCTAGAGTCGTTAAGCATGCAGCTAGCACTGGGTAAAACATTCTTTGGGCACCAATCCTAGAAGCATCTTTATAGTTCATTCCTCTTCGGTGCAAAGTGGTTGTATGTTCAGAAACCACAATGGCATCATCAACAACAATGCCAATTCCCATAATCAGTGCAAACATGCTGATCATATCGAGAGATAATCCGATGAAATACATTCCCCCTAAAGCAGCTAAGAAAGCAACTGGTATGCCTAAAGCCACCCAAATTGCAATTCTACCGTTCAAGAAGACAAATAAAACTAATAGCACTAATACTAGACCAGTGAACCCATTGTCAATGAGCATGTCGATTCGTTGTCTCACGGAATCTGCAAAAACATCGTACACAACTATGTCTAAACTTTGAGGGTATTTCGAAGAAACATTTTCCATATATTTCTCAACTAACTCATGCGAAACAAGTGAATCAGCTCCTTGGGTTCTAAACACAACTAAACCTATTGACGGGCCAGTTTTGTTAATACGGTAGCTAGAGTTTGCTTGAAATGTTTCATGTACATTTGCAATGTCACCCAGATAAAGCTTTTCCCCGGTTGATTTAGATAAGACTTCGATCTTTCTGAGGGCGCTAGGATTTCTTGCCAGTTGTTCGCTTCTTATTTGTCTAGATACCCCCCCTGAATTAATGCTTCCAGATGGTAAATCTATGCTAGAAGCTGATAGTCTTTTAGAAATATCATCTAATGACAGGTCTAATTCTCTTAAATTATCCGACGGCACTTCCACCCAGATTTCTTGATCTCTTGCTCCTTCAAAATCTACACTTGCCAGACCCATATTAATTAAATCATCACGCATTTGACGTGCAAAATATTTCAGTGTTTTATTTGAGAAAGGACCTGAAATGTCAATTCGGCAAACCTCGTCCCTTTGAACCACTTGACTAATTACAGGTTTTTCTATGTCTTGTGGAAAAGTTGATATTCTTGAAATAGCAGATTGAACATCAGTTAGTGCTTTCGACATTGAAGCACTTTGTTTGAAACCTATGGATACTTTGCCTCTGCCTTCGTAGGCAAAAGAGTCAACATCGTTAACATCATTGATAAATCTAACTTCTGGCTCTATTGCATTGATGATATTTTCTTCAACATCTTCTGCACTTGCTCCAGGCCACTCAACATTAACAGTGACTATTTCAATTCCGAAGTCTGGCATCAACTGCCTTTTAAGTTGGCTTAATCCAAAGATTCCAAAGAGAATCATTAGAGCCATTAAGAGATTGCCAGCAACTTTATGCTGACTGAAAAAGGTGATCATGCCTTGGCTTGAATAGTTGGAGTTACTATTATTATTTTGTTGCTTATTCTTTTGGCTAAGATTCTTATACATAGTTATAAAATATTAACCAATACGCCTTCGCCGGCTTCCATTAATTGGTTTGTTATGATCATATCCCCTGTTTGAATATCTGAGCTTTTTTGCACGGTCAATATTGCATTACTCCCATCATATCCAAGGATATTAATAAACTGTTTAGTCAACCGCTGGTCTTTTACAACAAACACATAGGCATCTTCATAAATAGAAGTTTCAGGTACGACAATAACTGAATAATAATTTTTATCAGGCACCATAAGCCTCACAAAAGCACCGGGTCTAATTAAAGCTCTACCGCTGTCTATTAAAGAAAGAGCGGCGTAAACATCAACACCACCCGTATTAGATTTAATCTCAGCTCCAATTCGTGCAATGATTGCTTCGAAAGGTATGGTTTTATTTCCTGCAGTCCAATTAATTGATACCGGCCTTCCTATGATGGAATTCTCATCCTCTAATAACCTACCGTACTGAGCTTTTGAAAGTGAAAACCTGACCTCAAGATTATTAATATCAATAATTTCTCCAATCTTGTCATTAAAAGTACTGACCTGTTTTCCTAAGCTCACTAAAACATCATTAATGACTCCGTCATAAGGTGCGTAGAGTTTAGTGTCTCTTAAGTCTTTCTCCGCCTCTGCGAGAACTATTTCTTGTTGGGTTTTCTCAAGTAAGGCATTATCCCGAAACTGTTCTGAAATTGATCCTTGTATAAATAACTCTTCAGCTCTCTCATAATCTCTCTTCAGAATTTGAAACTTTGCTTTTTCTTCAACAACATCATTTGTATATTCAAAATCATCAATTGTAACTAAGAGCTCTCCTTGTTTGACCACGCCCCCTTCTTTAAAATTATCTCCTACTTGGGTGACTTGCCCACCAACAAATGCTCTTAAATCGCTTCTTCTTGATGAAACAATTTCTCCAAAAAGTCTCAATTGGGGTTGTACATCCTTATATTCAGCTTGTTGTGCAGAGACTGGCCAGACTTTCTCTTTGGCCACTATCAATGGTGGATCAAGCTTCGTTGCTGAAAGATAAAAAATAAATAGAGCAGTGCCAGTCAACAGAATGATTGTTGCCTTGGTAGAACGAGGGATTTCAGAAATGTATTTTTTTACTTTATTTATCATTTATATATATAACTATAGCTTCGCTATTCTTGAACGTTCGGATTCCAAGAGTTAATCGATTAGATCGTAATGAAAATAATGATTTATATCTGCAAGAGTTACAAAAAGTTACATTGGTATTACTTGGAAATAATCATAAATTTTGCTTCACTCTCTGCAATAACAGTCTGGTCAGAAGCCAGTAAAACTCTTCCCTGCATAAAAGCCACTCTAGATTTTGTTTTGATACATCTCCCCTCAAGAAGAACTTCATTATTTATTGGTAAAACTTGCCTATACCTCAGATCACATTGAGCTGTTTGAGCAACTTGGTTTCTAAGGAACAACCAATTAGCCATAACATCATCCAACAGACTAAAAATAATACCCCCATGAGTGGTATTTTGATAACCGACATGATTTTCTTTGGGGGTAAATCTTCCTCGACATACCTCGTCGTCATCAATAGTAAACTTTATTTTTAAGCCTATAGGATTATCTGGACCACAGACAAAACAGTTATTAGCATTGAAGTCTGGGTGTGTCATATTAATCTAAATTGTCTCTCTTGATCGTTGCTCTCAATTAGTCCAGCTGTGGTATCTCCAAAATGTGCTGCCAGTATAACTGTTTCCGAATCAGTTAATTCATTAACTAAATTGATTCGGGTTTGGTTTGATAATTCCTTATCATCACAAAACATCGTTGACATCCCAGGACATACAACCTGGATAGGATTATGCAGAACGTCCCCCGTTAAAAGACCTTTACGGTTATGGCCATTGACTTCAATACAACAGTGACCAGGGCTATGTCCTGGTGATTTGATTAAATTAATGCCAGTCCCCAAGTCAATTGATTCATCAATAATTACAGCTTGCCCTGATTCGATAATAGGTAAAATACTGTCTTCATATACGAGACGAGTATACTCATCAAAAGGGTTGGTTGTTTCTTTTTTCATGCTTTCAATTTCTGTTGATGAGAATAAATACTTAGCATTGGGAAATGTTGGTACCCATCTGTTATTTACAAGCTTTGTGTTCCAACCAACATGATCTGCATGTAAATGGGTGCACATGACAATATCGATCTCACTTGGGTGAATACCATGAACTTTTAAGTTATCAATGTAATTACTATGTCTATTATTCCAATGTTTAAGAACGCCTTCATTTGCTTTAAAAATTGGGCCTTGACCAATTCTTATTTTGTCATTGCCGATACATGTATCAACAAGAATACTAATACTTGGTGTTCTTATAAGGTACGAGTGCATACTGAGGATAATCATCTTAGTGTCGTAATTAAAAAAAGGATAAACCCAGTTTTTATGTTGGCTGAAAAGCTCTAAATCAATATTGGGAAATGCATTGACCGCTCTAAACGATTCAGTGCCGTCTAAAACCTTGTTAACTGATATTTCACCAAAATGAAGGGTCTTCATAAAAGACTAGTGTAATTGATAAATCCTAAAGGTGTTTTATTTAAAATAGATCCCAAACATTTGTTTAAACCAAGTCCCCCTACGCCTGCAAACTAAACAAAAAATTAATGCGGCAAAGCCAGCAATAAAGCCATCAAATCCCGCAGCATGAACAAGTTCATTAGTGTTTTTTCTGACTGGTTGTAGCCAAGATATAGCTCTTGAAGATAATGCTGCAGTTTCTATATCAGCAATTGTTTTCACAATCATATTTAGCTGGTTCTGTAATAAAACAACATTCTTGCTTGCTTCCTCTGCAGTCTCCCTAAAGAGCTTTGACTGAGATTCATTAGCGACTAGTTCGGTATTAAGTTGATCCAGTTCAGTATTAAGTTGATCCAGTTCAGTATTAAGTTGATCCAGTTCAGTGTCAGCTTGATTAGTTAAGTCTGGATCAGTGTCAGTTTGATTAGTTAAGTCTGGATCAGTGTTAGTATCAATATCATTTATGACACTCTCAACAAAGTCAGTATCAATAGAATTTATCTCATTCTCAGCAGCTGCTATAGAATTCCTCAGTTCATTACTAATTGAAATAGACTCTTCTAGCTCTATCCTCGAAGAAATTACCTTGCTCTCTGCTAATGCTAACGAAGAAGCTGTTTTATCATAATTGTCTCTTGCATTATTTAAAGGCACTTGTGATAACTCCTCTGGAGTTATAAAAGCTAGGAAAACAAATATGCTCGCAAACAGAATTGTTAGGTCTGTAACTTTAGTTAACTGTTTTAAGAAAGGTTTAAACATACTTATAGATTGTAGCCTAAATAAAAAAAAAGGGCCCTTTGAAAGAACCCTTTCTTATGCTTTTAAGAATTTAAAAACTTAAAAAGCTTTTTTCCCATTTACATACCGCTTCGGCCGTACATACCTGAGAGAATTGCAAGAACAATGATACCAACAACACCGTTATCACCTAGAGAATTGATCAAATCGATCAAATTCCCCAATACAGCGCCTACAAATGGTACATCACCAAATACAACGCCAGCGGCTACACCGAGTGCTACAAGAGCAACTGCGATATCTGTTAGTTCTCCAATCCAACCTTTGATTTTACCCATGATAAAATCCTCCCCTAATTAAGGTTAATTTTATAATTCCCTTACAAACAATAAATTATTCATAAGGACATTCGATATAAACAAAAGCTAGTGGATGAGTCAAAAACAGGTCTATTATTTGTTTTTATACAACATTTTCATAAAACTTTGAAAGAGGCTATGGAGATAGATTTTAGGCAAATAATAGAATATGAGTATAGCGGTGTAATGTCCTATTATACGAATAAAGCATTGATATTATTACTGTTTTTAATTTATTATCAAAAAAAACTAAAATTAAGCCTTTTCAACTATATTCTTGCGCTTTTTAGAATCATTCTAAAACTATTTTACCTTAGAATTATTAAGAAATGGTGGTGGCCAGAGGTGGAATCGAACCACCGACACGCGGATTTTCAGTCCGCTGCTCTACCGACTGAGCTATCTGGCCATGGATTGGGAATATTCTATAGAAAAATTCTCAATTGATAAATTAATACTTATTCTGGAGGAATATATTCTTTTGGTTTTGTTGAGCCCTCTCCAAAAAAGAATTTCTGCAACTCTTCATTAAGATATCGTCTAGCTTCTGGGTCAACCATGGAAAGTCTGTTCTCATTGATTAACATAGTTTGATGTTCTAACCATAATTGCCATGCTTCTTTAGAAATTGACTCATAAATTTTCTTACCTATCTCACCTGGGTACGGTGGTCTTTCAAGGCCAAATCTATCTTCTTTGTAATACTCGCAGTAAATTATTCTGTCCATTGATTTATTATTTTAATTGATTAATTAATGATTTTACCGGTTTTGGAACACCTAGTTTACTAATTTGTTTTTTGGTAAATCTACCATGGTGTTCTTCCAAGCTCATCGTATCTTTAATATCAATAACAACTGGCGTAATTTCTAAATCAAAATGGCTAAAGCCATGATTCATTATTGTGCCATACTCTATATTTTTTATGTCTTGGCCAACTTTATTGCACCATTGCTCTATATTTTTTTTGGTATCTAGCTCTGGAAAAGACCATAAACCACCCCATATTCCTTTATCGTCTCTCTTTTCTAAAAGAATGTTATTGTCTTGATCCTTCAAGATAAGAAAAAAAACTGTTTGTTTTGGCTTTTTCTTTTTTATTGTTTTGGTGGGTAATAAACTGACTAAGTCCTTCTCGAAAGCTATGCAATTCTTTTTCACTGGACATATTACACATTGAGGTTTTTTTGAGGTGCAAATAGTTGCGCCAAGATCCATTATGGCTTGGGTATAAAAACTATAGTCTGTCTCTGGCAAGCACCCTATCGCAAGAGACCACAGTTTATTATTAGTTTTACTTAACTTTAGATCTCCACTGATGTTAAAGAACCTAGTTAAAACTCTTTTAACATTACCGTCTAAAATCGGCTGAGGTTCTATATAAGAAAGCGATAATATAGCGCCAGCTGTTGATCGCCCGATCCCTGGTAATGCTATTAATTCCTCAAGTCTCTTTGGTATTTCACCCTTATATTGATCAACTATAATTTTTGAACTCTTGTGAAGATTTCTAGCTCTTGAATAAAACCCTAAACCCGACCAATGACTCATAACCTGATCTTCGGTTGCGTCAGCAAGACTTGTGACCGTTGGAAACGCTTTTATAAACTTCTTAAAATAAGGTATGACAGTAACTACTTGAGTTTGCTGCAACATAATCTCAGAGACCCAGGTCTTATAAATTGACGGCGACTCCTGCCAAGGGAGATCTTTACGCCCATTTTTATGCCACCATTGTAGCAATGGTCTTGTGAGGTTCCTTTGAAAACTAGTAGTCAAAAGACTTATCTTTAGTAACTAACCAAGAATTTTTGTAACGCCGATAAAAGCAACAATGAATATCATAATGTAGGTTGTGTGTACCCACAGTAGAGTGGTTTTCATGCCGTTAGTGATTGAAGATTCTAATTCTGGACTAGAACCTTCTGTGGCCAATCTTTCAAATGCCAAGCCCAAAGGGAAAAAGGCGATCTCTATGCCTAATATTGTTAAGTTAATTAACCCATATAGCCCTACTTTTAGTGCTATAGAGTTTGGTTCATAAGGTCCATAACCCAT
>Ga0206683_10003561_pt1 | contig 10283 bp, 15 predicted proteins | sample M280m12015metaG_FD_155483 | JGI IMG/M metagenome (GOLD analysis project Ga0206683, IMG submission 155483) | Ammonia-oxidizing marine archaeal communities from Monterey Bay, California, United States - M2 80m 12015 | ecosystem: Environmental > Aquatic > Marine > Intertidal zone | place: USA...
CCCCGCGGCAATAGGGTTTCCTGGTGAAAATGATCCCGTAGGTCCAGTTGGTCCTGGAGGTCCCGTTGGCCCAGTCGGTCCCGTAGGTCCAGTTGGTCCTGGAGGCCCTGGAGGTCCAGTTGGTCCCGTAGGCCCAGTTGGCCCTGGTCCGCCTGTTGAACCCGTAGGTCCTGGAGGCCCTGGTGGTCCTGGAGGTCCAGTTGGTCCCGTAGGTCCTACTAAAGCTAAATTAGTTACGGTTGATTTTTCCCAAGTTCCTGCGTCTACATCGTAGTAAGGAACTAAATCCGTTGCTACTGCATCTGTTCCAGTCGGAAAAGCTGTTAAAGCTGGTCCTACATTAGCTGCATCTGTTACATCGGCACTAGCTTCGACACCATCTAATTTTGTTCCATCAACAGAAACATTTCTTCCATCGACATTACCAGTGACTGTTATTGCTCCAGCAACGTCTACGTTAGGTGTGGCAACATTTCCATTGTCCCCTATAAGTATAGCTTTCGCTGCAGGCTGTGTACAAAATACATCTTTGGTGCCTGCTGAAAAGTTAACTAAACTATCACTGTTTGAACTTGAAATAACTGTAGTTCTAGAAAGAGTATCAGGAGAAGCGTCAGTTACAGTACCTATACCAACTTCAAACTCGGTAGAGCCCGGAAGAACTATACAATAATAAGTTGTATTAGTAGTTCCAATGCCTGCAACAAAAGTTTCAAAACCAGTAAGTGCTCCTGCTAAATCAAGTGTACCAGTACCAGTAGTTGCTGATGTTTCTTTGACTCTATCGTTAATGACAAAAGCCATTTAAACCTCCTAACCTAACCTAAGTATCTCTGATCCACCACCCGCTGTTGGGAATTGAATTGTAAATGTTCCGTTACTTGCTGTGAAATCTCCGCCGAAAGCTAATACACATACCGCATCAGTATTAGACAAGTTATTATCTGAGCGATAAATTAAAGCACCATTCGCTGTGAATGAAGCACTTGTCCAAGATGCATCAGCAAAGTCAGCATAAGCTGGCGTAACACCTGATCCACCTGTTACTGTAGGGCTTCCTAATGTAGCACCCCCAGCAGAATAAGCTGATCCAGATGTATTACTGATTTCATTTGTTGTGACATAATGTGTAGTAGTAGCTCCCATAGTAGCCGAAGAAGTATACAGAGCTATTTTATATGTAGCGCCACCATCAAAATCATGATTGCCCTTCAATAAATTCATTTTAAAAACATTTGCAACTGCTTGTGATATTGCCATAGTATTCTCCTAATTATGGATTTGCACTAGGAATTGGAATTCTAATTGCTCCATCCCTGTACTCATCTCTACGTTTTTTACCCATTTGTTCTTGTGCAAGTGCTGTAACAGATTCTTTATAAGACTGTTCATATACTTGTTGATCCTGTGGAGCTTTCAAGAACTTAAAAGCCTCACATAAACTAGCGTATAAAATTACTCTAGGAGCATTTACACTTACCCACGTCTCAGTATTACTTCCTGATAACCCTGTAGGTAATCTTGTAAATCCTACTTCAAATTTATATATTGCGTTCGGAGTAGGCGCAAGTACTAATGTGCCCTCATCCCATTGTGCATAATATTTTGGCATACTAGTAGATCCAGTATCTGGCGTATTATAATATTCATTCATAAAATCAGCATCTACTCTAACCATTTTATATCTATCTTTAGTTCCTGAATCCAAATAAATAGTGACATATCTAATGGTTGCATAATCAGTTAACTTAGGTGTAGTGGCTGCAGCTGTTTGACCAGGTAAAGGGACCCATCTATTATCGGCCGCTGTTGCACCATTCATAACATCTTTATAACAATCTAAATCTACGTCTTTAAATATCCGTAATTCAGCATGTTCTATAAAATCATCAACAATAGTAGATGTAAGAACAGCATCATCTGTTTCTGTATAATCTCTAATCTGTGTTACTAATTCTGCGTATGTGGTCATGGTAATATTGTAAGCGGTCCTACGGACATAGCTCCTCCTCCAAATCTTCTTATACCACCACTTTCAAAATATTTAAAGCCTTTGCCTCCAGCTCCTTCAAATTGATTAATGTAAGTAGTTCTATCATCAATCAGCATTTTGTTTGCTCCACCGTAAGGGGCTTTATTATAGCTTGTCGCATAATTAACAGTTGCAGGGGCACGTCCCCCAGAACCAGGAGTACCAAACTCAGCGGTTATCCAAGTTGTCTTTTGTGCATTATAAGTTGGTCCAGTAGATAAAACATCCCAAGTAGTGTTCTTAGCAATAACTAAATCTACTAATGCATCCGCCTCAGCTCTTTTATCTAAATCTTCGAACCAATCACTTGGAGCTGTAGCTACTGCAGAGGCCTCATCACTTGGTGTCATATTATACCAATTACCATCAAAAGGTCTTCCTGAACTTATATTTACCCATTCAGCAACTTTTTGGTAGTATTCTGTAAGTACTCCATCCATATCAACATAAACTGTTGTAGTTCCAGGATTACAATTATCTTCTAACCATTCTTCAATAATATCATTAGGACTAAATGAAAAATTCTCATCATCAACTCTAGTTAGAATATGTCCAGCTGCATAATTTATATCATGATCTTGTATGTGAGATACTTCTGGATATTGAGGGAAGTGTGATTCACAATTTCTAAATCTAAGTCTGTCCCCTGTACTATATCCATGTCCTGGATCAAAAACATTCACAATTATTGAATCTGTTGCACCTGCACTCATTGCATTTTCAGTTAATGTGTGGGCTACAGGTGGTTCTACTCTTGCGGGTCTTGCATGTTGTAGTCCTTGTGCATCCCCTCTAAATATTCTTGGAATCAATTGTGGGTGTTTTGGTTCATATTCACTTTTATGTACCCAAGCACCATTCCATTCTCTAACCATTTCTTTATATGGAAATTGCAGGCCGCTCCTGTCGGAGATAGCTTTTGCATATTTACCGGTAGAAAAATTAGACATTTGGATAATAAGCCTGTGGAGTTATATAAGTACTCGTAGAAGAACCATCCTCTACAAGAGCTCTATTTAATTCATCTTCATATAATAATTTCATTTGTTGAACTAATTCCGGCTTTTCTTTTTGAGCAAGATAAAAAGATAATCCACTAGTCATGGCAGGTATAAAACGATAAGGAGCATCAGAAATATTAGTATAATTACCTACATCTTGAATTCTTTTAACATAATAGGCACCCACATAATTACCAGCTGCTGTGGCATCTGGCGTCGGATAAAGAGTCATTACAGTTCTATTTATAAATCTTTGTACAAAATATTGACTAGGTTGACCTTTATTTAATTTATTCGAAAGTCCAGAATAAGTTGATCTATTAATTTTAGTTAAAGCAGAATCTACTTGAGAAGTAGTATTATATCCTGTTCTGTATGTAGCTTCTAATATATCATCTACCCCATAAATACCATTTGTTGGTACAGTCGTTACACTCGTACCATCGCCAACTCCTCTATAAAAAGTATATTCCGCTTGACCTTCAACAAGGTCAATACTGGTATTACCCATTTCCCAATAATGTAAGCCACGATTGGCCCATTCTTGGAACATAATATTTAATGAACGTCTTGCAGATTTTAATTGATAACCACCTACAGCATGAATACCTATACGATCATAGGCTTCCTGTATAATATCATCGATTGCAAAAGTGCTTTCGAATGTAGTTGTGTTGGACGTTGCCATAAAACTACCTCCTAATTAAGCGTAATAGTAACACCTGTTGTATTAGTCAAAGCAGCATGTACCCCTGTTTTACATCTAATACCACTACCTGGGACAAAAACAGATAAACCGTCTGTACCAAATACAAAAGTAGCAACAGGGTTCGTTGCTGATACTGCATCATACAAAATCAAAGTAGAACTTGCGACTCCTTTTGCTTGTATAGAAGTTATACGGCAAGAGCCTGTATACATTGTTCCTGTAGATGTAACGTGTGCTGTCTTTTGATCACTTGTAAAAGAACTACCACCCATAATATTTTCCTCCTAAATTAGTGGGGCCGAAGCCCCACTGTTAATTAATCTTACGATTCTTTAGCCCAAATGCCTCTAACCGCAGAAACTTGCCATGCGCCCGCATCTTCCATAGATGTAAGCACAACATAGTCACCTTGTTTAGATGTAGCTTTGGTGTTTATTAAGTCTTTATCGTCTACTTTGGTACCTGCATAACAGATTCCGTCAGCAGCAGCTGGACTTATTGTTAAAGTGTTCATTCCGTTTGGTGCATTGTTAACAAACTTAAATGAATTACCGATCGCAGTTGATGGTAAAGTAAAGACAACTCCATCAGTAGAACTTACGAAAGTTTTACCGCTATCAGTTGTTATTACTACAGTGTAATTTGACGCTTTAGTTTCAATATTTACACCTTCTTTTCCTTCAAGTACTGGACCTGAAAAAGTTGTTTTAGCCATAATAGGTCTCCTTTTCCGCCAACATAGTCCGAGACATTGTCTACTACACGAGTCTATGTTGCCTGTTTTTTGAAATGTGCAGTATTTTGAATATACTCTCTTAAATTAGTAAATGCAAATAAAAAGGGCGGCCGAAGCCGCCCTTTAAATTAGGTTAGACCTAATAGTTCTTACGCAGAACCATCAGAACCATAAACACCACGCCAGTCAGACCAGCCGAAGCTGTATCTTTCTCTAGCTTTGTATCTCATGTTGCCTGTTTCAAAGTCACCTTCCATTGCAGTTTTTATAGCTGCTCTGACCATGTGCTTCATTCCGTTAGGAATGTCAGTTTTGATGAACCAAGCGTCGCCATCAGATAAGTAGTTATTAACTACATAACCTTGAGGAATCATCCCCATAGATTTAAGCGCGTTGATGTCGTTATCAGCTGTTCCAACACGTTGAGCGGATTTTGTGATCCTCTCAGCAGTGAACTGGTTGTCAGCAGGAATGATTAGTTTCATTCCTCTAGCAGCAATTTTAAGACCTCTTTCATCTTTAAGATTTCCAATGTCAATCATTGCTTGCTCGAGAGAAGTCTCAGACAAGTCAGCCAATGTAGTTGGTCTGTTGCTGAGGTTCCCTGCAATAGTAGGGTGAGCGTTTCCGATTAAAGATTCGCCGTCTCCACCATTGTAACCAGAGCTTTGGAATGCATTGTTTAATACATTCGCAGCTTTAGTTTGCTTCGTTTGAGCCATAGAACGTGCTAGTGCTTTCGTATAACGAGTAGAAATTTTATCATACAAGTTATCTTCAACATTTTCCTCAGTTAATGAGAAAGCGAGAGCAATTGTCTCATGTTGATACCTTGCAGTATAAGTTTCTTGTGCGTTATCGTAAGCAACAGCAGCGCCTTCTGACTTAACGCCTGCTTTATCGAAACCAGATAACATTACTTCTTCTTCAAAAGCTCTGTCACTGTTTTCTGTGTCGAAAATCTCTTTGTGCTGATTTTCGTAGTTTTTGTACTCAAGTCCAAACAAAGCGTTCAGACCTGGCTCTAGCTCTTTTGCTAGTTGTTGTCTAGATATAGCCATTATTTATGTCCTCCTGCTTATAGATTGGCGTAAGTATGTTCTTGGATTAGAACTTTAAAAACTCCATTAGCGTTGCCAACTTGACCTCGATCAGGGCTTCCTGAGAAACCTATAATCAATAAATTAGCACCGGTGCCAATGTCGCTTGAGTCTAACTCTTGCGTACTTACTCCAGTTGTTGTTGAACCTGATTCTGCGGTGATGTCTGCTGCTTGCTGAATTGCTGTTTGTGCATATGCTCCGTCCGCTTGTATTTCAAATACTTGGTACGGGTCATCATAAACAAAAGCATCGGCAACAGCTGTTGTCGTCGCATATTGGTTTTTAAACGTTGGTTTGTTTGTTGTTGGATCATCGTATTTGCATCCCCAAAAAACGCCAGTAAAAGGTGCGCTTGCTGCTGCACCGACTTGGATATATCCAGAGTCAGGCATTACAACTGAACCTTGAAAAATTGCATTTGCTTCAGAAGCAGCAACTTTATAACTAGCTAGTTTTCCTGAGGGGCCACTACCAATCTTTTCAACAGGATTCATCCCAAACGCGGCATCTGTATTAGCCATAGTTTACCTCCTTATCAGGTTGTTAAAAAAATTGATGGATGAAAAAAGACTAGTCTTTATTCGAGCCACCAAAAGTTACACGAGTCTGTCGATCTTGATTGATCGGCATACTTGGATGCTGTTCCTTTAAGACATCGTTTTCTAAAGCCTCATTGCGATCCGAAGTTTTCTGTAAATAGTACTCTTCACGCGACTTTGCGAGCTCATCAGTTATCCTTGCCAGCACAAGGCCACCAACCCCAATCACTCCTGCGTATTTTCCGGTATTAATAGTTGGAAAGTCTTCATTTGGATATTCGTCAGCTCTCACTAACTCCCATCCGGATCTGACTTTACCGGTTATGTTCTTTGTATCATCAAAGCCCATACTCTCGGCGCGTAACCATCTATGTCTATAACCATCTGGCGCAGGTGGTGCATCTAGTGATGATGGAGGAGTCCAAACTTTGGGTTTTTCTTGTTTAACCCTAGTTGTACTCGCGCGGGAAGTATTTTTAGATTTATCTTTTGTCATGCTATGTCCTCCTTCGCGGCTAATTGTTTTGCATACTCTTCAAGTGGCACACCTAGTCTTTTAGAAATTGCTACCTGTGATGGTGTGAGTCTCACGGTTTTTCTGCGTCCCTTTGCTGCCGGACGTCTTGCACTTGCTACAGTTTGAGTTGGAACTTGTCCACCATCAGCTGCAGTATCCCTATTTGTATCAAATTTGTGTGGAAATTCAAGTCTTATTCTCTTGTCTACTTCAGAATAATATTCATCTGATTGAGGATTAAACCCTTCTTCTTCCACAAGTCTTCTATGTATATCAAATGCAGTGTAAGTCATTGCATTATCAGTACCAAACCAGGAATTTTTGGATGACCAATCTTCTGCTTTAGGATCAATTTGCTGCGCAGCTTGATATATTTCATTCTGCGTTGGCATGTCTTGAGCCATTTGAGCATAGTTTTGTGGTTGTTGTCTTTGAGCCATTTGAGCTGCTTGTGCTTGTTTTACATGAGATAGTCTAGCTTCTTCCATTGTAACTCTGGAAATAGCTTCTTGAGCCGCGACTTGTTTATCAACGTCTCCTGAATCAACAGCAGCTTTTAATTCAGCTTTAGCTGCAGCTTTAGCACTTATAACTTTATCCTCTAACTCTTTTGCATAACTACCACCAAGTCTATCGTAATTAGTTTTAACTCTAGTAGCTTCTGTTTGGATATTTCTCGCATACTGAATAGCTTCTTCTTTTTGCCGTTCAGCTTCTCGCATACGTCGAGTTAATTTCGCAATTCTTTTGTTAACTCCTTCGCTGTATTCGTCGAGCTCGCTTTTCTGTTCGCCTTCTTGAACATCTGATTGCTCAGCAGATTCCTCAGCTGTGTCAGCGGGCTGAACACTGTCTTCTGTAGTTTGTTCAACATGTACTTCCTCCTCTTCTAAAGATTGTTCTGGCGCCGGTGGCGCATCTAAATCAATCTCCGTTTCTATTTCGTTGGCTTCGCCAACATCGATAATTTTTTCATCATCTGGCATAGTATAATCCTCCTATGATTACATTGCGTGAATCAAATCTTTAGGATCATCTATTGTCCCAAGAATCTCATCATCGTTTAACATTCGTATCTCTCCACCTTCAATCTCCATTCGCGATCCTGCATACCTTGCAAAGATCACCCAATCTTTTTCCTTGCACCATGGACCTGTTGGATATCTCTCTTTATCTCCATAACATAACGGTCCGAGCTTCAAGACGTAGCCAACTTGGACCGCGGCCCGCGCTCTGTCTAATGCTTCTTGTGCAATTATGATACCACCTTCGCTCTTCTCTTTAACACGAAAAGGCATCACTAATAATCTCCAACCTGTAGGGTTGGGTAATTTCTCTAAATTTGTTTTGGAAGGTTCTTCTGTCGCGTTGTGTTCTGCTATCTTTTTTGCATCATCTTCTGCGTCATATTTATTTTCTAATGCGTGTGACGTTACTTGGCTCATTTGGCTCCTTTGGTTCCAGCAGGTTAGAGAGTTCCTGATTTATTAAATCGATTCCATGAATCTTTCCTATTATATATTTATAATCTTCCATTGTGTCAACCCCGCCGTTTGCTAAAGTCTGAATTAGAGCGTCCATTTGAGTCTGCATGCTCTTTCTTAGTCTGTATATTACGTTTATCGGGTCTGTAGCTTCTGACATACTTTTTTGCTTTATCTCCTAAGTTGTCCCAAAACTCATCAAGTGCGTTCTTGGGTTTATCTTCCCCCATACTTCCCCCGAATGTAAAATTAAGTCAATTATTTCTTTTTGAACATTTTAACGGCTTGGCCTGCGCCCTTAATTCCGAATGATGCAGAAATCGCGATGTATAACAGGTGCTGGTAGTACGTCGGGAGCTCTTGTAGAGCAATAAAGCCAGTTTTAATGTATTCTTGACACCCAGGAACGAAAACGAGCACCGCGGGGGCCAGCAGCACTACGAGACTTACTTCGTCCTTCCAGCTGCCTTTCATTTGGTCCACAGCTGATGCTTCCCAAGATACCTTGCCTGCTATTTGTTGTTCTTTTAATGCTGTAGCAGCTTTGATCTCGGTTAGTTTCGCTGTAGCTTTAGCTTTTTTAGTTTCAACGACACCTTTGATCATATCACCGGCTACGCCGAGTAATGGTTTTAGTAATAGTTGGAACATTGGATTATAAAACGCTTAATAAAACGACGACGATAATAACAGCTGCACCAATTAATTTGGTTTTGACAGACGTGTCATTCCATTTTTGTATGATTGTGTCTCTTAAGTCTTGAATCATGAGATCCTCCTCTTTTTGTTTACACCTGCTTCGCTGAGCGCGATAGCTATGGCTTGGCGCCTATTCTTAACTTTTTTCTTGCTTTTGCCAATCTTTAATTTCTTTTTTTTAAATTCACGCATTACCTTACTGATTTTCTTTTCTTTTTCCATTATCCAAAACTCCTAACATACTCTGCAGCATACTCTTCACTGTATCCCATGCTTACATATTTATTAAACATTTGCATTTGTCCATCATCAAAATCAGATACATCCGCAATAGCTGTCGCTTCTCCAGCTTCTCCAGCCTCAAGTAAAGCAGCTTGTTCATCAGAAGAAAGATTTGCTGAACCTCGATCAGGAGCTTCAGAGGCACTCATCATATAACCCATGGTCTGACCATAAGGATCAGCTAATGCGCCTGACACTAGACCAAAATGATCATCAGTCATTCCTTGAGTAGTACCTGAATACATAAAACCGTGATCAATAGCTTTTTGTGGATCAACATATGCTCCTTGAAAACTTGATGCTTCCATTGGATCATAACCCAGAAACTCTCCAACTGGACTATTTTTAAAACTATAACCAAGAGACCCTCTTATATCCTCACCCTGACCAGTTTCTAGATCTCCTGTTTTCATAACATCTGAAGCCTTAACTACACCTGTTTCTATTGCCTCTGTTAAAGTAAGTCCGTCTTTTCTTGCCCAACTAACTACCTCTGCACTCTTACCAGGCTTACCAGTTATTAGCCCAAACATCGTTTGTCCCATCTTAGCTTGTGCACCTATCATACCCATCGCACTCATAACAGGTCCCCAGCCATGCTGCTGCGCCAATCCATAAGTACCACCAGCTCCGATGCCGGTTAATGCTGCTTTTCCTAGCATGACAGCTTTATCTGTCTCATCCCCTTCACTCCATGAAGTTTTAACTCCCTCATACTTGTCTTTCAGAGAATCCATCATAGCCTGAAAACTTGTAGTTTCTGCATGATACGCCGCCATAGTATTCATAGTTTTTGTGCCTAGATTACTTTCCATATCTGATACACTCCGATAACCTAACGCAGTAGCAAGAGAAGATTTCTGTGCATCAGTAACATCTCCTGGTGCGATTTTACCAAAAAAAGCTGCATAAACATCTTTATCTACCTCTGACGAAAGTTCTGGAGTCATCTGCTTCAGCATCGTATTGACTTTTTTAAAATTTTCATTATCGTTATGAGGAGTTCTAAATGCACTTGGACCTCCCCATGTAAGACCCGTTACAGTTTGATCATTACCATACGAAACAGACTGGTTTAAAGCATCAAATGCTAGCGCTGCCTCAGGACTAGCTTTATCATAAAAAGCACTATAGTCATCTTCTCCCCACTGCTCTAACTGAGATCGATCATATGCACTCTG
>Ga0206683_10003562_pt1 | contig 10279 bp, 8 predicted proteins | sample M280m12015metaG_FD_155483 | JGI IMG/M metagenome (GOLD analysis project Ga0206683, IMG submission 155483) | Ammonia-oxidizing marine archaeal communities from Monterey Bay, California, United States - M2 80m 12015 | ecosystem: Environmental > Aquatic > Marine > Intertidal zone | place: USA...
TCCTTATATATCAATTTTTGGATTATGTGAATAATTAGAACCTCCATTCGTTACTGTAAACTTTGTAATTACTCCTCCACTTATTGTTGCAGTAGCTGCTGCTCCACTTCCTGCAGGAGAAGTCTCATCAGCATGATTCGTAAATGTTATTGTGGGTTGACCAGTATACCCCGCTCCCCCTTGCAGTACTCCATTGACCATTTTTACATGAACTATATCTACTTTTCCACCGTTAGCGACATAGGCAAATCGTTTTGAACACGAGCTTAAACGTTTACCGCAAATATCCCCAAATTCCCAATAAGATATATTAGTAGGTTTTACTAACTCATCAATAGCATTTCCTGACATGATTGTATGCGCTCTTATACATTTATATAGAGTATTTCTACAGCCTTGAATATATCCTGCAGTAGATAAGGTTCCTGTTGCGCTACTGTCTGTCTGAACTACAAGAGTTGAAGTTGCTCCATCTACAGTCTTAGAATGAATATATAAAGGAACATTTTTATGATTCCAACTTTCAGCAGTAGCTCCTTTAATTACTAACCAATCTCCTGAATCGAATTCATCTACAGTTGCTTCTGGTACAGTAATAGTTACTCTATCTGTTGCATTTTCAATCATAGAAGTAATTGAGTATAAACTTCCTATAGGTCTTTGATATTCTACATAAGCTCCTACAGCGTAGGATACATTATGTTTATATAAAGTTGCTTCTCTGTTTGTTTGTTCGTCTTGTCTTCCCCAAAAGGTATACTCATAAGTACCTGGACTAGCTGCATCTTTGGCAATTATATTATCGTCTTTATCATAATATAAAGGATCTCCAACACCTTCAACTAATCTACTATCTTGATTCCAGCGACAACCACCTTGTGTCGTATCTTTATACTTCCAAGGACAGCGTGCTGCTATAATACTTCTTCTAGGTAATTGGACTCCCTCTACATCAAATGCAGAAACAAGTTCAAATTCGACCAGTATAGGTGTTTCAGTAGATTTTCTCTCTATATAGAAAACATCTCTATTAAATTCTACGGGAGGATTTGCAGCTGCGCTTCCACCAATTAGGTATTTTTCAAGAGTCTTTCTTCTAATTACTTTCGCCCCTACTAAGTCGTCCCAGTCTGCTAAGTATGTTTTAAAAAATTGATTTATATTACCCATTCGTACTGTAGGGCGAGGTAAGCTTCCTGTGCCAGAGCCTCTAACTTCCCAGCCTTCACTTTCTATAGGTAAAGCTGTGTAGGTAGCTACGCTGTATTTACTTGGAGAACTCGATCCAAAATCTGATTCATTATCTAGGCTATACCAAGTAATATCACTAGTGCCATTTCGACCATCGTGAAAAAATAGTTTATCTATTCCAGTTCCCCCAATATTACTATCGGGTAATTGTATCTCATAGACAACGACATATGCACTAGCCTGCGACTGTCCTTGTACATCTGTAACTAATGCATTATTAGTGCCTAGTATGGGTTGTGACATTACTCAAAAACCTCTCTGGCTGTACAAGTTAAAGAATAATAGAGGGTATTTCCCATAGTTCTAGTAAATTCTTCTATTACTACTGTTACTGCTTCTTCTACGTCAGTTGTAGATCCGTCACTACCAACGGATACTGCGGTTGTATCAGGTACGGTCAATCTACAAGTATCCACACTTGCAAGAACTATAAAGAATCTATATAAATTATCAATATCTTCTCTAGTTCTATTATTAAATACTAAATTCCATGTTCTAGGAGTATTATTTATGCCGTCTCTGACTCTCATTTCATATCCATCGCCAAATTGTGCTTTTAAAACTCTAGGTTTGGGGTTTTCTGATATGCCTTTATCGAACATTACTGGGTCAGTAAAGCCATAAATGTCATCGCCAGGTGTTGCTCCAGTAACTCTCGCTCCAGATGTATTTGTATTTATTGTATTTGTTGTTAATCCTTGTGCCATTATCCGCCCCTACCTTTTGCTCCTTGTCTATTAAGTAGCCCACCTGGTCTCATTTCTACCTGTAAATGTTGTTGAACTAGTCCACCGATTGATCTTCCAAGTGCTTGCATATCTCCACCACCCGAAGCTGAAGTTTGAGATTGTCCGCCTTGCATACTTATAGATACATTTACTACGTTTCCACTAGCTCCTCGTATATCTACAGGAATACTTCTATCATTTCCTAAAGGAACGACAGCTTCTCTACCGTGTAATGTAGCTAAGTAACCTGAGTTTGGTCCATTTGCGACTCCACCTGCTGCATACCCTGGTCCGGTTAGTTCTCCTCCATACCTTGCTGGCATACCGAATCCCATTGAAGATAGCATCTTTAAAGCTGCAGCTTTCATATAAGCGGCTGCTAAGTCTGCAAGAAGTTGTTTCATAATATCACCCATAGCGTCTCCAAAGGATTTAGTACCATCTATTAGTGCTGTAAACATACCAGTAAATGCTGATTCCATAGACCCCTGTATTGAACTTGCTAGTTCTAATTCGATACCTACTTGAGCTGCTTCTACTGTCATACGCTTCCAATTATCCGCTGACACTTTCGCTTCATTCGCGAACTTTTCCATGGCTGGACCTATAACTACAAAATCCTCTCTAGTTTTTGTACCTGCAGGATTATCTGACTTATATTGCTCAAAATCTGCTGACTGCTGTTGCTCCATCAGAGCCGTCTGTAGTTTATCTTGGTAGTCTTGCCAACTCGTAGACTTGTGCTTACCTAAAAATTCTCGTTGTTTTTTAGCGTTAGGGTTAATACCGCCAAATTGTCTGCCCATAGCTTGAAAAGCTTCGCCACCAAACATACCTTCTCCGCCCATTGTGAGACGAGCTTTGTTCATGTCAAGAGTATGCTGAGCTTCTCCTCTTATATCTTTTAAAAGACGTATCTGATCCTCATACGCATCATTTTGAGCTGTAACTGAATCAACTAATTGGTCTTGCAAGTTATGGAAGTTTCTCAGTTCAGCTAGTGCCTTTACTTCATCATATCCTTTATCGCCCGTGTCTCGCATCCTTATCATCGTGTCAAGTCTTATTGCGGATTCAAACATCTTCTCTCTTATTATCTGTGTGGCTTTTTGCATATCCGCTATTTGTTTCAGTTTTGTTTCCAATTTACCCCATTCTGATGTTTGATCTTTCATTAACTGTTTTAGCTTTTTTTCATCCCTTATACGCTCTTTATTCAGTTTCTTGAGCTTCTGTTTAAATGCGAGTTCTTTTTCTACAAGCTCATTCATCATTTGTTGCCACCCTGTTTTTTCTTCTAGCCTGTCTGTAGTTTCTTCTTCTATGTCTAGGTTTTTTTCAGCTTGTAATATTGCATCATTAGCAGCAGCTACCCACTCCGTGTCTGCCATATTCTCATTCGTTGCCATAGTTAGGGCTAGGTTGGCAGCGTCAAGTTCATTTTGTCTTTCTCTTAATTTGACCTTTTGTAATAATAGCTTATTATCTAATCTAGCATTTTTTACTTCGGCAGTATTATTTACTGTACTAATTTTTGCGCCTTCTAATTTTAGATCTAAGTTTCTTTGAGTAATAGCATACTGTTCCGTAATCAAAGCATTTATACTTGTTTCAATGCCTTCAGCTTTGAGTTTTGAATCTTGCCATTGCTTTTCTGCTTTCTCAGCATCTTTAACATTTTGTATTTGCTGCTTATGTGCCTTTTCATCCAACTCCATCTGCGCTTTCAGGTTAGCCAATTTATTTTTTGTCCCTGTTGTCAGTTGACTTGGAGATATATGTGCCTTCTTCGCCGCATAATCCTCATATGCCTTTCTCGACTCACCTGCCGTATCTAATGCCGCATCCCTACCTGCCAATACACCAGTCATTCCTACCCTCGCAGCTCTGCCCCTTAGCTTCATAGTCTCTAATACTGTTTTATAATTTTTTAATACATCAGTAAATTTATTTTGTTTAATACTACCCATTACACTCTTAATAGCACCATTCAATGATTTTTGTTGTTCACTTAATAACTTAGTAGCCGCGGCTGCTGCCATCATATCATTAGCTAATCCCATGAAACCGCCATCTTTTGTTTTACCTTGTTCGGCAATCCAGGTATCAGATATATGCTTTCCTTCCTTTAATTTATCTATAAAGGGCTGCATTCTCTTATCCCCGCCTGCTAATACAGTAAGTTTAGCGACAGTATCGGCGACCATTGCCTCGCCTTCTTTAGTGTTAATTTTACCCAGTTGGAGCATAGAGTTATAATCTTTTATAACTTTAGTTAAGTCTACAGAAGAAAAAGCACTTCCTATTTGCTGTATTGATCCAACTAAATTATTAACACCAAGTTCTTGAGCTTCAATCATTCTATCAAGTTCAATATTTAAATTTTTATAATGTTCTGTAATTTCTTCGAAGGCTTCTTCTTGTTTTTTCTTTGCTTCATCAGGTGGAAATATCCATTGCCATAACATTTTTAATGCGTCTATTAGCATTAGTAGCATACCGATCCACCCCATAGCTTTCATAGCCCAGTTAACTGCTGTAGCCATCATCTGAGCTCCTCGTACCATGAATTTCATAGTACCAGCCCATCTTATTTTCATAGCAGTAGTTTGTACTTTAAACCACTTACCAGTTTTACCCATATGCATACGAATTTTTAGAAATGATTTCTTAGAATGGTTTACAACTTTATCATTAGCATCATCTAGTATTTTTACTTTGTCTGCTGCAAAATCTTTATATTTACCTGTTCTTTTCTTTAAACTTCCATCTTCTATTTTTTCTGTTTGAGCGTGAAAATGTTTGGAAGCTCTAGTATGTCCTGAAGTGGAGGTTTTTTCTACTCCTTGTTTTGCAAATTCAGTATCTCGGTCTTGGTTTGCAATGTCTTTTGTTCCCATAGTATCATCAAAGTTATCATACTCCTGTCTTAATCTTGCCAATGCTATTCTTTCTTCATCTAATGTTATAGCATGATCTTTTGCTTTCTGAGATAAGTTATCCGACATAAGTGCAAAATTGGGCATAATTGATTTAAGAATAGGCGCTAAGAATAACACCATAGTACCAATCAAAGACAATATATTATTGGCAAAGAAGTTTATTACGGGGATTAAAAAGTTTGTGGTTTTTTCTTTGATACCTTTCATTACATCATCAAAGGCTTTTAAGAATCTTTGTAGTGCGAATCCGGCGGGATCCATAGTTTTTTCGATTGCTCCAAACTTAGTTTCTGCTTGATCCAGAACTTCGTTTGCTACTGCTTGTGATTTTTCAAATTGGTTTAGATCATCTTTACTTTTACCTATGGATAAAGCATACTTTTCCATTGCAGGTTCTAGTCTCAAAATGATACCTAATTCGTCCAAGAGTTCTGGTTCCGCTTTTGTCGTACCTCTGATTAACCTATTAAATGAATCTGTCAAATCTCTACCTAGAGCAAGGGAAGTATTCTTTGCGGCTGTTCCTAATCTATTTAATTGATCTGAAGTTAAACCAGCAGCTGAACCAATAGCAGCGGCTTGTGCGGCTTCTTTAAACTGAATTAACCCACCAGAGGCTTTTATTATTCCCTCTGTCATTGTTCCATAGGCAACCCCAGTCGCAGCTCCAAAAGCTAACTGTCCTTCAATTAAATTACGGGTTTCAAATGCCTCTTTCAAGAATTGAAAGGCGGCGGATACGGCGAATACACGTGCGGCAATGGTTGCATATACAGCTACAATACCACCTTGCATGGTTTGCGCTTGCTTACTGAAATTTTTACTTGCGTTTGAAGATTGCTGGGTTACGCCCTTTATTCTACGGTCGGTAGCTTGGGAAGCTCCCCCAAGTTTATCCATACTTTTCGCAGTTTTTTCGGCTTTCTGCCCGACGGCTTTTAAAGTACCATCATCAGAAATCCTAAAGGTAATCTCAGCACCTTGAATTTTCTTTGCCATTATTTGCTCTTTGCTCGCCGACCTGCGGCGTCTCGCTTATGTTTAAGCTCGTCATTGATATTTACCATGTGAGCATTCTCTACATATTTTAAGAAAAAGCAAACTATTCTTTTTTCTTCTATTTCGTATACCTCAAGTAAGGTAGCTAAAGCAGACCAATCTTTCCCCATATACGAACCACTCATGCCGTCCCACCTATCTGGTAAAACGGTATGGATTACCATAGCCTGTTGTACCTCTAGAGGAAAGTCATCATCCGCAGGTGGCATTTCTTCAGGATCAGGATCTTGACCTAGTTGTTCACACATGGTCAAGTACTGATCTAATGTTATAGACTCTTTATATTTTCGCTCTATAAGAGCAAGTATTGCCTTTACTTGCTCGAAGTAAAATTTTCAAGGTCGCCTACTTGTTCAGTAACCCAAGTATCAAAATCACTTGAATTTTTCATCAGAGTTTCTACATTTTCTTGATTAAAAGGTAAAGTAGCGCTCTCATCTTCAATATCTCCTACTAAAAGTAGATGTTTGAGATATTGTAATTTTAAACCCTTCCAGCCTTTAATAACTGCTTTTGTGTATTCCATTAAAAACTTATCGTCATCCATTTTTTCTTCGTAACCACGAGTTTTTCTATTGAATACTTGACTTAAACACCTAGATCTAAGCTTTACTAGTTCTTCTCTTGCTAAGTAGCAAAGTGATACTTTAAAGCCTTCACACCCAGGATAGTCAAATTCAACCGTTTTCATTGGTGTCATTAAATTCTTTAATGACAACACTGGTACAGGTTCTTTTTTTACTGTTTCGTTCATTTGTTCATTTCCTATAAAAGGAAGGCTAGGGGCGTTGCCCCTAACCTTAATTTGTTAAAATTTAATTACTTACGATTGGTAAGTAATCTTAATTTCAGACTCACCACTTTGGATGGTGGAATCTGATAAATCAGCTCCTAGACCGTGGAAAGCCACGTCTAAACTAATTACATCTTCAATTGAATGAGTTGGTACCTCAAAATGTGCTCTAGGTATAAGAACATCTACTCGAGGAGTTTGTCCAGTTCCGCCAATTGAAAAGAATAAATTAAAAGCATTGGTTACTTGACCAGTACCTTCAATTATGTTTTCAAACAGTTCCGCAGAACCATTATCAACTGTGTTTAAATAACAAGTAAAATTACCACTTACTGATCTGGTGCCCATTACATGCCCTAAAGGTTGATTTACAACTCCTAAAGTTTCAGGGGTTAAGTAACTAAGATTATTTTCTATTGTTATATTCCCGCCTGTTAGTGTAAGTGCATAGGCCGCTCCGGGATCTGACATGTCAGTACCCGTTGAATTCGCTGCAGAATAAGTCGCCTCCATACTTGTTAATTTTTGTCTAACAAAGTTAGAAGTACTATCTACTCCTTCATCTACTAAACCTTTTGTTGCTTCAAAGTCCGTTCCTGTACCGGTAACTAACTTAGCTTGTTCAGTTATAATTGCTCCTTGACCAGACCAAGCAACTTGTGCTAGTCCATCAATGTCGAAGTCAATCGATGCTGAACCGACAGAACAGTTTGCAATTTTATAAATTGTTATGTTCCCATCAGCTGTTGTGTCAAAAGTACCATCTGTGTCGTTTGCTGCTCCCATCACAAAGAATAAATCAAATACTCCTAGTGCTACTTTATTTGAGTTCTCAAAATTAAATATATTGGGTTCCCACGAAGCTGGTGTAATATTAGCTCCCGCTGTTGCTCCTGGATTTGATGCATATGAGTAAGTAGTCCCACTCATTGCTCCCCATAAAGGACCTTCAACTGCAAATTTCTTTGAACTTCCTGCGTGTCCACCAGACACCCAAACGTTTGCTGCTGCACTTGTTGTTGGTCTCATGTACGTACTGAAACTCCATTCAACTGGAGCAAGAGAATCATTGAACATCATTCGTCCTCTCTTACTATTCAGTGTTGAACCATCTGCCGCCTCATTCAGAGTAATTTCTGAAGTATTGGTTGCTTGGCTGAATGAAAATCCATCTAGTACTGGTATCTCATAAAGTGTATCTGACGTTGCTGCGCCATCTACTGAAAACTTCATGTATACTTTGGTATCTCTACTAAAATGAAATGCCATTATTTTCTCCTATCGTTCTTTGAAAAGGGTTTCACTATAGTTTTCTACAGTTTAACCAATTTTCTAATATCGGATCTCTACGACGACTTCTCCTACGCCGAGAGGCTCCAAAACGCCTTCGTCTGTATCAACTGTCAGAATTGTGGTCTGAACTGTTGATTGAGACGCTCCTGTTGAATCATAGTATGTTATTGGATCATAATCCTCCATTACTGTTTCAACATCTTCTAGTAACTCTTCTAGTGCTAAAATGACGTCATCATTGTCGTTCACATAACATCTAATAGTTACTCGTAAAAATCTGAAGCGGAATCCTCCGCCATCATATTGTCTTGTTTCCCCGCCTGCTCCTACTTGGACGGAAGGGAATTCTGTTGTTTCGTCCCAAAACCTAAGTCTGGGACTTACATCTGCCACGGATGTCCTAAAAGGGGCACTACCGTTTAAAGATTGTACTAACTTCTCTGCGATTGCTCCTACAATGGCTCGTCTACGCGTCGAATATTTTCTTGCTGTAGTTGCGTCCATTATGTTCTCCTAATCGTATGTGGTTGTTTTCCTAAAATTCCTATTGCTATTTCTCTTATACTTTCTTTTATTATTTTTCTAGGATCTCTTTGAGTACTCCCTTGTTTAAAGCCTGGTTCAAAAGTTTGGTAAGGATTCTTTTGATAAGTATAATCTATATGTACTCCTCCTCTTGGTCCCATTAGTGCAGAATCGACTCTAACACTATTAGCAAATCTACCTGTTCTAAAACGTAAAGCTGGTGCTGTCATCTTGCTTGCTACTGCTTTTGGTAACATTTCATTTAGTATATTTCTTAAAGCAACCGGACTCAGTGCTGTTACGCCTTTGCCATTATTTGCACCTGCTTTAATTTTTCTTACTGCCTTTACCTTAGACCTTTTTGAAGATACCTTCTTTGTGCTGAGTTTATTATTGCTTTTCGTACTTCCTTTCTTAAGGCTTTTACCCATTGCCTTTGCACCTGCTAATACTAATGCTTTATTTACTTTGAATTTCATATTAGGGCGAGTCTTGTGAGGAAACATGCCTTCTATAACTCTCTTTCGTGCTACTAACTCCGCTTTCTCTGCAAAAGTTTTTGAACCCTTCAAATGGAAGGGCATGTCTTCTAGGGCAGTTCCAGATTCATTTATATGCCTTAAAAACTCTTCAGTTTCTGCTGTAGCCGCTCTTTTAATTCCGTCAGCATCTGCCCAATCAAAATTAGCGTTATATGCGTTATCTCCATATTCGGTATGTATAGTTATGTCTCTTTTCATTCCTTCAAAGTCAAAGTCTTGTGCATCTTGTAAGTGATAAGTCTTTGCTATAGGATTGAATATTTTGATAGTAGCTTGTTCCATTAACCATTCATTACCTGGAAACTTAACATTAAAGTCGTTCATAAAATTCGCGACAGCGCCCTCGTCTCCTAAGTAACCCATTCCTTCTCCGCCGCCCTCTGCTAAGACTCCGGCTGCTACTGTGGTTGGAAATCCTGTTCCGCCCATCTCACCATGCAATCTTCCCGCTGGATGCCCTGGAGCTGTCCATGTTTCTGGGGTGTCAGTATCTCCTAATAGGTCAGGGGCACTTTCATTTAGCTTTCCCATTTCAACTTTCAATTCAGCGCAAGCATCATACCATAATTTCTGCATTGCTGCGTTTATTTTGGTTTGGCTTCCAGCTTTTGTAGGAACTGTTTCTGCAAATTTACCAGTCATTAACGTTACTTGTCTACTACCACCAACAGTATCAACTGTGTATCCACCTGCCTTAAAATACTGACCGAATACCGCATCAATATTTGCTTCACTATAAATTCCATTCCAAGTTTTGGTTTTCAATATATTAGCAACTTGAGTTTTACTTCCTGAAGTTAAACCAGCATTTGCTCGTGCCTCCATAACTCTATCTGTTAACATATTAACTATATTTAGCTGTTTGATAGTAAATTTATGCTCAAAAGTTTCATCTTGCCAAGTTCTATGAGCCTTTATATTAGCTTCATCCATCATTCTTCCAAAGAAAGCTTCTACAGCTTGGATCATATCACAACTCTATGCAAATCTAGTACTCTTTTGATATGATCTGGAAAGTCAGTGCTAGCACGATTTCCTGAAGTACCTTGATTCGTCATACTTGCTCCACCAAGAGTTTGCCTTTGTTTATGCTCATCTTTCATATAATAAGTAATTAAATCATGAATTGCTAATTGTAAGTCTCTG
>Ga0206683_10003564_pt1 | contig 10276 bp, 10 predicted proteins | sample M280m12015metaG_FD_155483 | JGI IMG/M metagenome (GOLD analysis project Ga0206683, IMG submission 155483) | Ammonia-oxidizing marine archaeal communities from Monterey Bay, California, United States - M2 80m 12015 | ecosystem: Environmental > Aquatic > Marine > Intertidal zone | place: USA...
CCTTTAGTTGCTGCTGCCATTTCTTCTCTTGTAATATTACGCTCTTCAATATCTATTTCATCAAATGAGAATCCTTTTTCTGTTAAAAAACGTTTTGCCATTTTGCAAGGACCGCACCATGCAGTGCTGTAGATTGTTATTTTTGTGTTTTCTGGCGTTAAAATGTTCATAAAAGAATATAGCATAAGGCTAAAAAAGAAAAAAAATATTTTTATTTCTTATCATATGCAATAATAATTAAAATACTGCATGGAATTTGCATTATACTATTGGGGTATTTTTGGGGGAGTAATACTATTTGTATTTCTGATCTCATTGCTCTTTAATCCTTAAGGGAGGGTACTGTTATGGAATTTGCTGATCAATTAACTCAACTTTTAGAATCTAAACCATGGATTATAGCTGTTTTAAGTCTTTGGGAAGCATTTTGGACATTATTAGCACTTTGGTTTGCATCAAGAAATGATCAAAAAGTATGGTTTGTTGTATGTGGAATATTTCAAGTCTTTGGCTTGCCTGAAATTATCTATCTAGCAACACAAACAAAATTCTTCAAAAATTTTAATATCAATGCGTAGTAAACATTTTCCAACTATAATTGCATTGATTATGCTTATAGCTATGTTAGGCTTGATGAGCAATTGCCAAGTTAAAACTGATGTTCCATTAGAGTATCAAGCTCCTACTGATGTCAGTGAACATCTTGATGAAAATGGGGAACCAATGAAGAAAAGAATTGTGTCCTACGAATTTCAACGAGACAAAAAGAATCCTTGAGAAAAATACTCTCGATTGGCGTTTCTCTTGCCTGTCTTTATATAGCATTTCAACAGGTTAATCTACAAGAAGTCTTGGGAGCTTTATCCACTACCAATCTATGGTATGTCATTATAGCACTTATTATTACTGCTATTACATTTATTTTGAGATCATTGCGATGGAGAACGCTCTTGAATGCTCCACACTCCCTTAATCTGCGTCATTATTCTTCTACTACGCATATTGGATATTTTTTAAATAATATTCTTCCATTTAGGGCAGGAGATATATTTCGTGCTCAACTACTCTCAAATCATGATAAAGATATAAAGCTTACTTACTTACTTGGAAGTCTTGTTGGAGAAAAGATTATCGATCTGTGGGTAATAGGATTATTTACAATCATATTAATTTTAATGGGATATACAAATCTCTTTGGTGTTCAATTTATAATAACAGTAATAGGAATATCATTTGTGAGTTCATTAATTATTTTCGGGAGACACACATTGTCTAGTAAGCTCCTTTTAAATTTTCCATCCTTAACAAATTTTGTTGAAGGATACAAACTAGTATCAGATAACAAACTTATTATAGCAGGTTGGTCCATGTTGTTATGGGTTAGCTTTGTAGGGTATGTTATTGCAGCACTACAAGCAATTGGTATCACACTGACAATGGAGCAAGCCTTAGGATTAACGATTATCTCAAGTCTTGTTACATCTCTTCCTATTGCTCCTGCTGCGATTGGCACATATCATTTAGCTGTTATTTATTGTCTACATAATTTATATGGTCTTCCTCTAGAATTAGCGCAAACAGGCGCTATTATTATGCATAGCATCTTTCTGCTATACAGTATTTCTATAGGTTATCTATATTTAGTATCTGAAAATATGAGTATTACATCTATAACACATGACAGTAAAAACTAAAGGCCTACTTACCGTACTATTTGCCTATACCTTAGGAATAGGGTTAGGAATAGTATCAATATTATATACGCAACATCTTGGAAATATGTGGCAAATTTTTATTGCTGATGTTGTAGCAACCTTTGTGATCTACGGTTTTAGTGTAGCATATAGAAATTCTTCTTTTTATGATCCATACTGGTCTGTTATTCCTCCATTTATCCTATTATTCTGGATATGGAAACAAAACTTTATTTTGGGTGGCACAGCAAGCCTACTACTATTTGCAATGCTATTTTGGTCCATACGTTTAACGACCAACTGGATGAAAACCTGGGAAGGGTTACATCATGAAGACTGGCGTTATATTGACATGAGAAATAATCTTGGAAACTCTTTTCAAATCGTAGGCAATCTTGGTGGCATCCATTTCTTTCCAACTTTTATTGTATTCTTTTGCTGCATGCCCATGGAAGCAACACTATCAATGCAAGAATCTATCCCTCAAACAAATCTACAAGCCTATGCAGGATTCTTTGTCTGTATTATCGGAGTGCTATATGAGATTATTTCTGATGCACAATTGCATCGTTTTCGAGAAGAAAATCCTCATCAAAAAGGTATTATAGAAACAGGATTATGGAATTACTCAAGACATCCAAATTATTATGGTGAAATTTTATTCTGGTGGGGTATTTTTCTTTTTGGAAATGCCTATACTGGGATCACATATTTAATCCTAGCACCTATTGCGATGACAATTATGTTTTGGTATGCTAGTATTCCTTGGATTGAGATTAAAATTCTTCGCACAAGACCTTTATACAAAGATTATCAAAAAAGAGTTCATATTTTATTTCCAGAAATCACTATATTAAAACGCTTACTAAAGAGGTAAAATGGATAAAAACACAGTTACAGTTCTAAAAATATTTGGACTAATTGCTTTAGTCTACTTTACATTTTTTATTTTAGTAATGGTACCACATAAAACGTGGTATTTCTTCGGATAATTCTATTTAAATGCTCAATTCTACTTTCTTTATCTGGCTTGCCCTTGTTTTTGTATGGAATTTTGGATATCCACAGGCAACTCCTATTCAAGATGTTATAATTGCTGTTGTATTGGCAATGATATCGTATCAATTAAATAAGAATCAATCTTAACTATCTTTTTCAAGCTTATCTAAAGCTTCTGTAATTACTTTTTCTAGTTTTTTTGTTTGAGATGACAGTTCTTTGATATATGCTTTTTCCGTGAGCTTTGATCTATCTTTTTTTGATTGTATTGGAGGAAGAATTTTAATCGTAATTGGAACAGATCTCATAAAGCGTCCTCCTTTAGGCCAAGCTTTTTCGGTACCAATAATTGCTGCAGGTAAAATAGGGATATCTAATCCCATTGAAAATCTTGCAGTCCCCTTTCTAAAACGTTGTAATTCTCCAGCTTCGCCTCTAGATCCTTCTGGAAACATAATAATATTGTTACCTAAACTGACAAACCCTTTTGATAAAGTAAACGTATCTTCCAAATCAAGAGATTCTGGATTTTGTCGTCTACTAATTGGAATAAGGTTAATAAAGTTTTTGAAAAATTTTCGTCTAAAATCATTATCAAACCAATAATCTTTTGCTGCTAAAAATCCAAAACGTTCATATCCTAATCGAGTCGAATATGCTAAGACAGCAATATCCATATGACTATTATGATTGCTCGCAAAAATAAATGGGGTGTCTTTTGGAATATTTTCTTTTCCAATGACTTTGACTGGAGTATAGAATGTCAATACGGTATTAGCATATAAATCAAACACAAAGGATAATGTCTTAAATAAAATAGATTTCGGTTGTGCTAAATGATTGTATCTTGGATCTTCTAAAATTGAATATTTCATACTGCTCTTTTATACATTTACTCTTTTGGCCAAGAAAACATAAAGGCTAGGGCAGAATTTATTAACAATAACCCCAAACCATGCAATATCGTTCCATTTAGAAATAATTGCTTGTCTCTTTTTCTTTTTAATAGCTTTTAGAATTATCTGTGCTGCTTTTTTAGATGACAATCCAACAGGTTTTTTACTCTTAGATCCAAAAGGAGTTCCTTCAGAGTCTAATTTATTCACTCCAAAATTTGTTTGAACCTTTCCAGGCGCAATTAAGGTAATAAAAATATTACGATCTTCCACTTCTATCCTTAGTGAATCAAAGAATCCATGCAATGCAAATTTTGCAGAAGAATATGCTGTTCTTCCCTTGGAAGTAATTAATCCTGCAACACTAGTATTGGTAGCAATATGACCTCCTCCATTTTCTAACATATGCCTTAAGATTGACTGTGTAAAATAAACGACTGAAAAATAATCCAACTGCATTAATTCATGGAATACACTCAAATCTGTTTCTTCAAATAAACTCTCTGAACCAATGCCCGCATTATTGAAGAGAATATCAATAGGACCTTCCTTTTCAATAATTCTGCTAACAAATGAATCAATTTCATCAATCTGCGATAAATCAAAAGGATAGATGGCATATTGATTCTGATTATAGGAATCAAAGGATGCTTCCATTTTTTCTTTGTTTCTTGCTACTAAGATAACCTTAGCACCAGATGACAAGAATGCTTTAGCAGTTTCTTCTCCAATTCCAGACGAAGCCCCAGTAATAATTACCGTTTTATTTTTAAAAGACATAAAGGGAATATACTACTTTTGGTCCTTTGTGTTAAGCCAGTAATAAAAAGGCAATCCGAAGAGTAAACTTCCTAATAAAGAGAATATAATTAACCAATACCACTTATATTTACCAATAGGATGATGCTTAAAATAATAGGCAAGCAATAACATAAGCATAAACGCCTCTATAAAGAGTGCAACTCCAATCGTATTTGATAGAAAAACGTTATAATCAAATTCAAAAAACTGCCAGTAGAGAAAAAGATTATTCACTACCAATAGCCCTGTCGCTGCAAAAAAGAATAGTATCTTTTTATTCATTGTATATCAAATTAAGCTATTCATTATTATCAAAGAAGAATTTTGTTAATTGAACCCAAACTAATGTTCCAATCACAAACGATACTCCGAGTAATAAGGACTCATTAGGATATGAATTGAATGATCCAAATTCATTGCCCGCAAATCTAGTAATCGCTCTACTGAATAATACCATAAACGGTATTAACATATAATTATTCTTAATGATAAACTTATACACCATAAATAATAGTACAGAATAAATCGTCATTAACAGCATAGACGGAAGAATATTATACTGAATTTCAATTGCGCTACCATATACAAACATTACTAAGAGTATCCCATAGATATTAGACTTTGCACTATTGGAATATCCATTTGTCCATTCAAATAAAGTTTTCGCAAAAAACAGACTGAATCCTACCGAAACCAATATCCCATAAAGATTGAATGTATTGATTGCCGGATAATAGATCCCTGAAAGTGCTATTCTAGGGAAATTAGGATTTAAGTCTAATTGAAATGATCCTACAACTGCTGCAAACGTTGCACTTAATAATGCGGCTACTAACCCTCCAAGCATAGCATCAGATAATGAACTACGATTTAGGGTTGGTTTTAGCATTGTATTCAAACTACCAAAAAATAGAACTTGAGCTGATGCAACAAGTAGTAGTCCTATTACACTAGATATGTACATTGTACTCATGAGATTCCCTATTGGTTGATCTGTAGGTAATGTCATAAAAAAGGAAGAATCATTGAAAAATGCAATAAGAGCACTGAGGAAAACTATTCCTCCAAATAATAGTCCTTTTCTAAAATTTAAATTACTATCCATCATCATCTTAAAAGAACGCATCAAGAATAGACCACCAATAAATAAACCACCTGGAATAGAAAATAGCATAGCAAGAATTCCTGAAAATCCTTCTCTATCACGCTTCATTCTTCCCCATTCTTCAGGCACATTAACAGATTGTGAAAATCCAGCAAGCTGGTCACCTGCTACAGTAATAATATTTTCGAACTGAGTGCCTTCATAACTAACATCTTTATCTTCTGCATAGGTGAAGGTCCAATCTAATCTTTCTGGTTTTTGTGATTCGATAGCACTTACTAAGCTGAGGTCACTTGCACTAAGATTAAAGTGGTCAGATAATGCTTTATCTGCTATCACTTTTGCATCAGCTTGACTCAGTGAAAGCCCTGCTTCATTTTCGGGAAATTTATTATAAAAACGGATTGGATTACCGTCAAAGTCTACAGATACAACAACTTCCCTTGCACGCTCTTCTACCTCTCCATCAAACTTAGCAAATCGTACTTTCCATCTTGGAGCTAGTACATAAGAACCTAAAAGATCTTTAAATGTGTCTGAGCCTAACTCCTCCCATACAAAATCTGATGCTGGATATGTTTCTGTTACCATAGCATACCCCTGATATCCTTCAGGTAATGTAATATTTTGATTAGCAAGGAAGTCTTCCGCAATATGAATTGCCTGTTCACGATTAATAGTTGGTGAATCAATAGCAACATCAGAATCATTAAATTTAAATGTTGTCATTGCAATCACAACAAGGAGTATTGATCCTAATAAGATTTTCTTATTTAATGGAGATCCATTATCTGCTATAACTGTAGTTGTTTTTTTATTATCTGATATTGCAGGCGGCGTAGGTTTAAACCCTTTATTGAGTGAATTATCATCTAATTCAGACCATCTATTTGCTTTCATTCTAAAATATAGAATCACTAGTAATGGAATAGCACCACCAAGCACTGTCATAAATTTATCTACCATATAACCGCTTGAATACCAAATAGGCAGTGAAAATAATACAACATCATATAAATAATGTGTAATCGCACCAAATACCACTCCTAATTTCAAATAAATCATTCCATAAACAATAATAGATGGTAAAAATAATTCTATTACTCGAGCATAGGAAGGTTGTGCTGGATAATTTGCATGGCCAGCTCCAAAAATTAATGCCTGAATAATCATAGCAATAACTAGTCCAGTAAAGCGCATATTATATCGTTGCCCAATTAATACACCTGCTGCAATTGGTAAAGCACGAAATAACATTTCTTCCCAAAATCCTGCTTGCAATGAAATAGCAAGGCCTGTATACCATGGAAAAATTGATGCAAGATAATTTGGATCTACCATACTGCTTGCTGGTGACCAAAATCCAAAATATTTCTCCATTAATAGATAGAATCCACCAACAATAGCTAGCTTGATTGGTACAATTAAGTAGGCAAAGATTGTATCATTCAATACACGTTTTGAGTTTGCAACATTCATTGTCCATGTTTTCCATAATTGTATGTGTTCTGGAAACGCTCTTCTTGTGAGTGATTCAGCAATAACAAAAGTTGCTCCAAAAAGTAGGAAATTCACTACTCCATTTGCTAGTATGCCTAACATGTTTTCTAGTATAAATTGTGACTTGCTTGTAGCTGTATCATAATACATCCACATGGTTGGATAAAAGTTTAGATTTACTAAAGTGCTCGTTGTTGCAATCACTGCTGCAGCTAACATAGAAGATTTCCATCTTAACCATCCAGTACGGTAAAAGATAACTAATGCACCTACACCTATTACTAACATATAAATACCTAGGAATGCAAAATTTGCAAACATAGCAATGGTGTCATTATCTGATCGTATATTTGCAAACTCACGATTAAAGGATTCTGGAATAAATGCACTCGGCATAACAGAGCTTACCATTGAGCCTGAAACACCAATATTTAATCTATACTTTGCATCTCCTATATCTTGTAATTCATGCTCAAATACAAAAGAATGATTTACTCTTCCATTTGGCATTTCTTCAAAAGAAGATTCTAGGAGCGAGTAATCTGAAAAATTTCCAGACCAATGATCATTTACTTTAAGTGCAACCAAATTGAGGGCATCTTCTTCTGATAAGCTATCAGAATCATGATCTTCTGGAATCTTAACACGATATCCATTAGCAGATCCATCTGGCTTAAACATGAACGTTGCTTCTGCAACTTGCCCTTCTTTAAATGTTCTTACAATCCAGTTGTAGGGTGAAAAAATATCACTATCGATAATAGATTGAAATTTTTCTCGACCACCTTGTTTCAATTCTACATAATCACGTAAACTAGAGGTAAAACTATATTCTGAAGCTTCATCAAGGTTATCACCCAGAACTTCAAAATCTTTTGTAGCAGCTTGGGCTTCTGTTATTGCGGCATCTCTGTCCATTGAGACATTAACATTAAGTGCTCCAATAAAATCATTCCAATAATAAGACAACCCTAGAATGCTCGCAATGGCAACAATACATGTGATAGATAAAATTTTATTATTTGTCATACTTTCCTCTTGTTTGTAACTGATACAGAATATAAAAAGTTCTCAAGGAATAATTATAAAAAAATATGTAACATACAATATTAAATAATAGAGGTAATAACTATGAAGAAAGAGAATTTAACCGAAGAACAAATGATATTTCAGGACGCAGTGCGTACCTTTTTTGAGCGTGAATCCAAACCACACCATGAACAATGGGAGAAAGATGGTATCGTCTCACGTGATATCTGGAAAAAAGCTGGAGAAAATAATTTTTTTGGAATAGATGTCCCTGAAGAATACGGTGGAATGGGAATTGATGACTTTCGTTATAATACAATTTTAATTGAAGAAGGCGTTCGAGCTGAAAATCCTGGATTTGGACACTCTGTACAGAACGATCTAGTTGTTCCGTATCTCATTAGACATTGTAATGAAGAACAAAAGAAACGTTGGCTACCAAAAATTTGTAGTGGAGAAACAATTGGTGCATTAGCAATGACAGAACCAAGTGGTGGTAGTGATTTAGCAGCTATTAAAACAACAGCTAAAGATATGGGTGATCATTATATCGTTAATGGAAGTAAAACATTTATTACGAATGGAATCTTAAGTGATTTCGTGATTGTTGCATGTAAAACTGATTCAAAAAATGGAGCTCATGGTATTAGCTTAATTGTATTAGAACGTGGCATGGAAGGATTTGAACGTGGAAATAAGCTGCATAAAATTGGTCAAATAGCGCAAGATACTGCTGAGATGTTCTTTAAAGACGTAAAAGTCCCTAAAGAAAATCTCTTAGGCGAAGAAGGTAAAGGGTTCTATTACATGATGGAAAGTCTTCCAAAAGAACGACTATCAATTGCAGCAGGATCAATTGCTGTGATAGAATTTGTGCTAGAACTGACAATACAATATTGCCATGAACGTAAAGCATTTGGACAGAAAATTGGTAGTTTCCAGAATTCTAAATTTAAACTAGCTGAAATGGCAACCGAAGCAGAAATAGCTCGTACATTTTATGATCAATGTGTTTTTGAATTAAACGATAAAAAACTTACTCCAGAAAAAGCTGCAATGGCTAAATGGTGGATAACAGAGTTAGAGTTGAAGGTTGTTGATCAATGCTTACAATTACATGGCGGTTATGGATATATTCTTGAATATCCAATCGCAAAAGCTTACATCAACTCAAGAGTACAAACAATTTATGGTGGAACCACTGAGATCATGAAAGAGATCATTGGAAAATCGTTAGGATTTTAATATGGGAAATAAATTAGAAGGAAAAGTAGCGTTAATTACAGGATCAGGTCGTGGGATTGGTCGTGAATTAGCATTAATGTTAGCAAAAGATGGTGCACATATTGTTGTAAATGATTTGGATTCTGATCCAGCAAACCAAACAGCAGAAGATGTTATTGCAATGGGTGGAAAAGCTGTAGTATGTGCCGGTAGTGTAACTGATGATGATTTTGCAGAACGATTTATTAATACAGCACTTGATTCATTTGGCGGCTTAGATATCATAGTGAATAATGCTGGATATACATGGGATAATGTCATTCAAAAAATGGATGATAAACAATGGGATGCAATCTTGGATTGTCACTTAACTGCGCCGTTTAAAATTCTTCGAGCTGCTCAACCGCACATTAAAAGACTATTTCTTGAAGAAAAAGAAAAAGGAATCACAAATTTTCGAAAAGTAGTAAATATATCCTCTACTTCAGGAATGTTTGGAAACGCTGGTCAAATCAATTATGCAACGGCAAAAGCTGGAGTAGTGGGTATGGCAAAAACGATGGCAAAAGAATGGGGTCGTTATAATGTAAACGTCAATGCTGTAGGATTTGGTCTCATTAAAACACGCTTAACTGATGCAGACGCTGAAAAAGAAGAGTCCTTGATCGATATTGAAGGAAATAAAATTAAAGTTGGAGTCAACTCTGCTGTTTTTCAATCAGCAAAAACAATGATTCCTTTAGGAAGGCCCGGTACCCCCGAAGAAGCTGCTGGTGCAATTTATATGTTCTGTATTCCTGAATCAAATTATGTCACAGGACAAATTCTCATGTGTCATGGTGGTGGATTTGGTTTATAATTAATGAAATATTTCTCTCCTCTATTTCCATTTCTTTTAGGCTGGGTTTTATTATTATACACAGAAACATTTGCTTCAATTAGTCTAATCAATGGTCTTTCACAATTATTATTATTTGCACTTGTAGTGTGTTTACCTATATGGCGTACTGGACGTATGTCATATGTTG
>Ga0206683_10003579_pt1 | contig 10254 bp, 10 predicted proteins | sample M280m12015metaG_FD_155483 | JGI IMG/M metagenome (GOLD analysis project Ga0206683, IMG submission 155483) | Ammonia-oxidizing marine archaeal communities from Monterey Bay, California, United States - M2 80m 12015 | ecosystem: Environmental > Aquatic > Marine > Intertidal zone | place: USA...
AGCTGAGAATGTCGCCCACTGTGAGTTTGGGTCTGTTGGTACTAAGCATGGGTTGTCTGTTGCTGAGAGATCAGTTTGGTGTCTGGCTGGGTGTATTGACCTTGCCTTTTGTGATGTCAGCAACGGGGTTTGTACATTGGTATTTTGCAAGGCGGGGATGGTCAGGGAATCGTTTTTTCTATTACTATCTTGCGCTGCTGTTTTTTTTCCAGCTCATGTGTGTGATGTTGGTAGCGCTGGCATTAGCGGATAGTTTATTGAATTTAAGAAAGCGGATTGAATTAAAAGAGGGTTAGAAATGGAAGTCATTCTTTTAGAAAATATAGCAAACCTGGGTAAGCTCGGTGATACTGTTATCGTTAAAGCTGGCTATGGGCGGAACTTTCTGGTTCCGCAGGCGAAAGCTGTAACAGCTACGGCAGAGAACCTGAAGGTCTTTGAATCCCGAAAAGCTGAACTGCTCAAAGAGGCAGGGGATCAGTTGAGTCGGGCAGAGCAGCGCAAATTAGAAATTGAAGCAGTTAACATCACTATTTATGCGAATGTAGGTGAAGAGGGCAAGCTCTTTGGCTCAGTCACAGTACGTGAAATTGCAGATAAAGTTACCGAGATGGGTGTTGAGATTGATCGCAGTGAAGTGCGCCTTCCTGATGGACCTTTGCGCAACGTGGGCGAGTATGAAGTGGAGATTGCCCTGCATATTGGGGTTCATGCTAATCTAAAAGTGATCGTTGAGGCCGAGGAATCGTTTCCATCTTAGTAGCTATGATTTACTCTAGTACAACACCCTTGTAAAAGAGTTATCTTTGGCTATCGCATTTGATGACAGTCAGGAAGGACTAAAGGTCCCACCGCATTCCATTGACGCTGAACGTTCAGTGCTTGGCGGTCTGATGCTTGATGCGCAGGCATGGGATAATATTTCTGCGATTCTGACTGCTGAAGAATTTTACCGATCAGAGCATCGTCCTATTTTTCGGGCGATGGAATGGCTGGTCGACCAGAATAAGCCTCTCGATATCGTGACCCTGGCCGAAACCCTTGAACTCCACGGTGAGCTTGACCTGGTCGGTGGTATGGCGTATCTGAGTGAACTGGCGGATTCCACACCGACGGCATCTAACGTTTCAGCTTATGCAGAGATTGTGCTCGAACGGGCAACGGTAAGGAAATTGATTGCGGTTGCCCATGAAATCGCAGAGAGTGGATTCAATCCTCAGGGGCGAGATAGTGCTCGTCTGGTCGACGAAGCAGAAAGCAAGGTGTTTCAGATTGGCGATGAGCGGCCCTCCCGTGGGGGTCCGCAGACCATCCGGCCTCTGCTGACTAAAGCCGTGGAAAAAATCGATGAGTTATATCTAACCAAAGGTGCCTTGACCGGTATCAGCAGTGGTTTTAAAGACATCGATGATATTACCAGCGGTCTGCAGCAGGCTGATTTAATAATTGTTGCCGGCCGCCCCTCCATGGGCAAAACAGCGCTAATGATGAATATGGCTGAAAGTGCAGTGATCGCCGGAGACAAACCGGTGCTGGTGTTTAGTCTGGAGATGCCCTCGCACTCCTTAATACTGAGAATGCTGTCGTCGTTGGGCCGAATTGATCAGACAAAAATACGCACCGGACAGTTAGGTGATGATGACTGGCCGAGACTGACCTCGGCAGTCACCTTGCTAAATGATAAGCCCCTGTTCGTAGACGACACGCCAGCACTAACCCCTAACGAGATCCGTTCCAGGAGCCGGCGTATAGCTAGAGAGCACGGTGCTTTGGGTATGATTGTTGTTGATTACCTGCAGTTGATGCAGACCTCTGGTACACCGGAGAACAGGGCGGTGGAAATCTCGGAGATCTCCAGATCTCTAAAGTCCATTGCCAAGGAATTTAACTGCCCTGTTGTTGCCGGATCGCAGTTGAACCGCGGGCTTGAGCAGCGCACCGATAAACGACCGATCATGTCTGATTTACGTGAATCAGGTGCCATTGAGCAGGATGCTGATTTGATTATGGCGGTCTACAGGGATGAGGTTTACCACGATGACACTGAGGATAAAGGCGTTGCTGAAATCATTATTCTTAAACAGCGTAACGGGCCAATCGGCCGTAAGAAATTAGCCTTTATCGGGCAGTTTACTAAATTTGAAGATTTGGCTCGAGACTACGAAGACTACTATCAATGAGCGAGGTTATGGCGACGGCTGAAATCAGCCTCGATAGTATTGAGTTCAATTTTAACCAGGCTCGGCTGGCGGCACCGAAAAGTAAGATCATGGCAGTGGTTAAGGCTGATGCCTATGGTCATGGCGCTGTGAAGGTGGCGCAGCGCCTACAGACTGCAGATGCGTTTGCAGTCGCCAGGCTGAGTGAAGCTGTGGAGCTGCGCCAGGCTGGCATCCAACAGCCTATTACATTGCTCAGCGGGGTGTTCCAGGCGAGCCAGGCTCAGCTGGCTGCTGATTATGATATCGACCTTGTAATTCATGATGAATCCCAGCTGGAATTGCTTAAGGGCCAGTCTCATCGAGTTTGGTTAAAGCTCGACACGGGTATGCATCGATTGGGAATAGAGCCTAAGGCTTTACCTCTTTTCTTAAATACAGTAGCTGAGTCGAGGTTGCTGGGACTGATGAGTCATTTTTCCGATGCTGACCAACCGAGTCATCCCAAGAATGCCCATCAGCTGGAAAAATTACTGGCGCTGACAGATTCGATTGAAGCACCCCTGAGTATGGCTAATTCAGCCGCTATACTATCGTTTTCATCCTCCCACCTGGATTGGATTCGGCCGGGCATCATGCTTTACGGTTCAAATCCACTAATGGATAGAGAGGTTAATTTAATGCCCGCCATGCGGCTGACTGCACCCGTGATAGCAATCAAGAAGTTAAATGTAGCGGACACGGTGGGTTATGGCAGCAGCTGGTCGGCACAGTCCAGGGGTCGAGTGGGTGTTGTTGCCATGGGTTATGCGGATGGTTATCCAAGGGAAATAGGAGAAGGTACTCGGGTCTACCTGAACGGTCAGGAGGAGGAAATAGTAGGGCGTATTTCAATGGACCTGCTGTCGGTTAAATTCTCGCCTGATCAATCGGCTCAGGTTGGTGATACCGTGGAATTTTGGGGAAATAGAATTCCCATAGAAAGCATCGCAGCGCAGGCACAGACCCTGTCTTATACCTTGATGTGTAATGTCGGTCCCAGAGTTCCCAGGGTTTACAGAGAGGCCATCTAATGAAGAAGTCTAGAATAGCCTTTGTCTGTTCCGATTGTGGTTCTGAATACGCCAAGTGGCAGGGCCAGTGCCATGACTGCGGTGTGTGGAATACATTAAAGCAATTGAATCTGGGAGGACCCAGAGAAAAGCGCCGTAGCGACGGCTTCTCTGGCATGGCAGAAGATGCGCGCACCCTGGATGAGGTGGATGTCGCCAACACACCAAGAATCCCTACCGTGTCCGCTGAGATCAATCGAGTCCTCGGTGGCGGTTTGGTGCCTGGCTCGGCGATACTGATCAGCGGCAGCCCAGGTGCTGGAAAGAGCACATTGCTAATCCAGATTTTATGTGCTCTGGCTGAAAACCATGCGGCGCTGTACGTGACCGGCGAGGAGAGTCTGTCGCAGATAGCCTTGCGCGCCACTCGATTACAGTTGCCCCTGGATAAATTAAAGGTCATGTCACAGACTGCAGTTGAGACCATCAGCCTAACCTGGGATGAAGTAAAACCCTCTATTATCGTTATTGATTCTATTCAGGTCATGAGCTCGAATGCTGTTGAGTCCGCACCGGGGAGTGTGTCTCAGGTAAGGGAAACAGCTGCAGCTCTGATCCAGAAAGCTAAACAATCCAATACGGTGTTGTTTATTGTTGGGCATGTAACCAAAGAGGGTAATCTTGCCGGGCCTCGTGTACTTGAGCACATGATTGATACCTTTTTGATGCTGGAAGGTGAATCGGACAACCGCTATCGGACCTTACGATCGCTGAAGAACCGCTTCGGTGCGGTTAATGAACTGGGTATTTTCGCCATGACCGAGAAAGGTCTGAAAGATGTAGCAAACCCCTCGGCAATCTTTCTTAATCGGGCCGCTCAGGCGACCGCCGGTAGTGTGGTCATGGTTGTCTGGGAAGGAACCCGTCCTTTGTTGGTTGAAGCTCAGGCGCTGGTAGATCAGAGTAGTAATTCCAGCCCAAGGAGGGTGGTCGTCGGTTTTGAGCAGAACAGGCTGGTAATGTTACTAGCTGTTCTGCATCGTCATGGAGGCCTGCAGGTAGCTGACCAGGATGTTTTTATCAACGCCGTGGGAGGCATTCGGGTCGATGAAACCAGCAGTGATCTGGCAGTGGTCCTGGCTGTCATTTCCAGTTTCCGGAATAAACCCCTGCCGCAGAACTTGATTTGTTTTGGTGAAATTGGCTTGTCGGGGGAAATCAGGCCGGTACCCAATGGTCAGGAGCGTCTTCGGGAAGCTGCCAAGCATGGCTTTGCAATGGCTATAGTACCGCAAGGCAATGTATCAAAGCAGGCTATCCCAGATATTCAGATCAAAGGCGTAACCAGTCTGACAGATGCCATAGCGCTGATTGACGACCTAGCCAGTTAGGGTCAAGCGAGTTTTTTGTATCTGACCCGGGTTGGCAGGTTGCCCGTGTCACCCACACGTTTCTTTCTGTCTGCTTCATATTCGGAGTAATTACCCTCAAAGAAAGTGGCTTCGCTGTCACCCTCAAAAGCCAGAATATGCGTTGCTATACGGTCCAGAAACCAACGGTCATGGGAAATGATCATCATCGAGCCGGGATAGGTTTCTATTGCTGATTCCAGTGCTCTCAGAGTTTCTATATCCAGGTCATTGGTGGGTTCATCCAGTAGCAGGAAGTTCGCACCGATCTTTAGCAGCTTTGCAAGATGCACCCGGTTGCGCTCGCCCCCCGACAGATCTTTGACTAATTTTTGCTGGTCAGCGCCGCGAAAATTGAATCGGCCCACATAGGCCCTGGATGAGCTCTCATACTTGCCGATGCGAATCATCTCGCTACCTTCGGATATTTCCTCCCATACGGTTTTTTCACCGTTGAGACTATCTCTGCTTTGGTCGACATAGCCTAGCTGGACGCTCGCACCTAATTCTAAGCTGCCCGCGTCAACTGTGGTCTGGCCACTGACCATTTTGAATAAAGTGGACTTGCCGGCGCCGTTTCCACCGATGATTCCGACAATGGCGCCCTTTGGTACAGTGAACGTTAAATCAGATATCAACAGTCTGTCGGCAAACGCCTTGCTGATACTATTAACGCTGAGCACCTGGTCTCCCAGTCTGGGACCAGGCGGGATGTAGAGTTCCTGAGTTTCGTTTCTTGATTGGAACTCCTGGGAGTTAAGTTCTTCAAAGCGAGACAATCGCGCACGGTTCTTGGCTTGTCGTGCTTTTGGTTGTGATTGGACCCATTGCAGTTCAGCTTTGATGGCTTTCTGTCTTGATTGTTCCTGCCGTTCTTCGATTTCGAGTCTTTTTGCTTTGGCTTCGAGCCATGCCGAGTAATTACCTTCATACGGTAGACCATAGCCACGATCAAGTTCAAGGATCCACCCGGCTGCGTTGTCCAGGAAGTATCGATCGTGGGTTATGGCGACGACGGTTCCAGGGAAACTGGTAAGGAATCTCTCAAGCCAGGCTACACTTTCTGCATCCAGATGATTGGTGGGCTCATCCAGAAGCAACATGTCTGGGTTCGACAATAGCAGTCGGCACAGCGCGACACGCCGTTTCTCGCCGCCGGACAGGTTGGTTACATCGCTTTCAAAGGGTGGCAGGCGCAGCGCATCCGCGGCCACTTCCAGTTTACGCTCCAGGTCCCAGCCTTCTGCTGCATCGATTTTCAGCTGCAGCGCGCCTTGTTGATCAAGTAATGCTGTCATTTCGTCGTCTGTCATGGGCTCGGCAAACTGGTCACTGATCCGATTAAACTCATCCAGTAAATCCCTGGTCTCGCGTACGCCATCTTCTACGTTGGCGCGTACGTCTTTACTTTCATCGAGTTGTGGCTCCTGGGCCAGATAACCTATTTTCAACCCAGCCTGGGGCCTTGCTTCGCCGAGAAATTCGTTATCAATTCCCGCCATGATTCGTAGTAAACTGGACTTGCCTGATCCATTGAGGCCAAGCACACCGATTTTTGCGCCTGGGAAAAAAGAAAGTGAGATATCCTTTAAAATGGTGCGATTAGGTGGAACAATTTTACCCACCTGTGCCATGCTAAAAACGAACTGTGCCATAAAGTATTGTCATCTGTGAACGAGTCGGGACAGTTTAGCATGGGGTATCGCTGCCTGTTGCTGGGTCGGGTAGAATTTGTTCTGGGTAAGAAAGGGTTACAGATGTATTGTCCATTTTGCGGTCACAGTGAAACCAAAGTAACGGATAGTCGGCTGGTTGCGGAAGGTAACCAGGTTCGACGTCGCAGAGAATGTCTGGCTTGCGGTGAACGCTTTACATCCTATGAAACGGCTGAATTGCTAATGCCCCGAGTCATTAAAAGCAACGGCAATCGGGAACCATTTAATGAAGAGAAGCTGCGCCTGGGATTGATGCGAGCCCTGGAAAAACGGCCGGTGAGCCTTGAAGGGGTAGAGTCCGTTATAACCCGAATCAAGCGGGCCTTGCGTGCCACGGGAGAACCGGAAATGAAGAGCCTGGAGCTGGGTGAACTGGTGATGGCAGAACTACGTGAGCTTGACAAGATCGCCTATGTCAGATTTGCCTCGGTTTATCGAAGTTTCCAGGACATTCACGAGTTTAAGAAGGAAATTGATTCAATGGGTGAAAAAGACGACCAACTTCCCCATGAAGGTGGCCTGGATACCAGCAATGAATGATCAGTATTTTCTCGCTCAGGCCTTTACCTTGGCACGTCGTGGTATCTACACCACTGACCCCAACCCCCGGGTGGGTTGCGTGATTGTCCGCGATGGACAGATTATTGGCGAGGGTTTTCATCAATCTGCTGGACAAGACCACGCTGAGGTGGTTGCTATTGATAAGGTTGACGGTGATGTAAAAGGCGCCACGGTTTACGTAACGCTGGAACCCTGTAGTTATATAGGGCGCACGCCCGCTTGCGCCAAAATGCTGGTTGAGAAAGGCATTAAGCGAGTGGTATCGGCAGACTATGACCCCCACCCGTTAAATGCCGGACAAGGATACGCTATTTTAGAAGCGGCAGGCGTAGAGGTTGTACGTCAGGCAAACCCTGAAAGTGCCCTGCAGTTGAATCCAGGACATTACAAAAGCCACCAGCAGGGCTTGCCTTTCGTCAGGCTCAAAATGGCCTGCACGCTGGATGGCCACACAGCTCTGGCCGATGGCGGTAGTAAATGGATTACATCTGCCAGCGCTCGCCTTGACGTACAGCGTCTGCGGGCTAGAAGTTCGTGTATAGTGACGGGTATTGAAACGATCCTGCAGGATGACCCGGCATTAACGGTTCGTGAGCCGAATATAGATCCTCACGCCGGGGACCTTGCCATTAACAGGAAGCGTCCTGTTTATATTCTGGATAGCCACCTGCGAACACCGATGTCTGCCAGGGTGTTAGCGCATCCGGATGCGCGAATTGTTTGTGGCCACAAACTGGATCAGGATCAGGCCAGGGTGATAGGTGCCAGCCTGAATGAGGATGGCCGAATCTGCCTGAAGCGTTTCCTGCAGGAATTGTCTGAACAAGGTGCTCTGGAAGTATTGTTCGAATGCGGCCCTACACTGGGTGGAGCATTAATTGATAGCGGTTTGTGTGATGAATTGATTATATATATGGCACCCAAGTTAATGGGGTCCGGTAGACCATTACTTCAGTTGCCAGAAATTGCTAATATGAGCGCGCTGCGAACATTTAGCTTTGATGATGTTCGTTCGATCGGGGCAGACTTGAGGCTGATCCTGAAACCAGGAAGTTAGATAACGGGTAAGACTATGACCAGATGGATTGAAGGTGATTTTTCTGCATCGACAGCCAATATTACGATTGTTTTGGCACGATTTAATGAGTTCGTTGTTGATAGTCTGTTGAAAGGTGCGTTAGATACTTTTCAGCGTCATGGGATATCTGAAAAACAGATTACTGTGGTAAAGGTGCCAGGGGCTTTTGAATTGCCTTTAGTGGCCCGAATAGCTGCAGAAAAACCAGATTGTGATGCTGTGGTTGCCCTGGGTGCCGTGATCCGGGGGGCGACACCCCATTTTGATTATGTTTCCGGTCAATGTGCCGGGGGCATAGCGCAAGTGGCAATGGATTGTAAAAAGCCGGTGATCTTCGGCGTGCTCACCACCGATACCATCGAACAGGCCATAGAACGATCTGGTACAAAAGCAGGCAACAAAGGTTCTGATTCAGCTTTGGCTGCCATTGAAATGATCAGCCTGCTTAGAAAAATGGGATGAAATCTACACCATCCGCTCGACATCGTGCCCGACGTCTCGCTCTCCAAGCACTCTACCAGATGCAGTTTACTGATCAGCCCGCATCTATTGTGGAACAGCAGTTTCTTGAGGGGAATGATCATAAGAGAGCGGATATTAATTTTTTCTGTGACATTATGGACTCCGTAGGCAGAACCAGAGATGATCTATGGCAACTGGTGGAGCCCCATCTGGATAGGAAATCTGATCAGATCGACCCGGTTGAGCGAGCTATACTGTTGATAGCCTGTTTTGAACTGCGCGATCGTCTTGAGATACCGTTTAAGATCGTTATCTCGGAAGCGATCGAACTGGCAAAATTATTTGGCGCCACAGACAGCTATAAGTACGTTAATTCGATTCTTGACGACGTTTCCAAAATAACCCGCCAGAGTGAACGAGGTAGCGCTGCCGATTAATGGAAAACACTGAATTCGATGTAATCGAGAAGTATTTTTCGCCCCTGGGACAGTGGAGTCTGGGTCACACGCTGGTCGGACCGGGTGATGATTGTGCGGTCGTTCAGGTGCCGGATTCCAGGCAGTTATGTATCTCTACTGACACGCTTATAAATGGTGTCCATTTCCCAGAGGGTGCGACGGGTCAAATGGTAGCACGACGAAGTATTGCGGCTGCTCTCAGTGATCTAGCTGCTATGGGCGCAACACCTTTTGGTATGACCGGCGCATTGACACTGGTACAGGTCTCGGCACCGTGGCTGAAGGCATTATCGGCAGAAATTGGAGATCTGATTAGACAGTGGCAGGTTCCGCTGCTGGGCGGGAATTTATGCCAGGGCAATGAATTATCCATTACCTGGACGGTCATGGGATTGGTCAATCCCGGTGAGTTTCTGTTACGTTCAGGTGCTCAGGTAGGCGATGATATTTATATCAGTGGTTATCCTGGTCGAGCGGGATATGCCCTGGATTGCCTGCTACAGCGTCGCGATGTTGCTACCCGCCTTGCAAAGCATTACAGCCAGCCCACACCTCGATTGGAATTAGGCGAGGCAATCAATGGTCTGGCTCATTCAGCAATCGATGTGTCTGATGGTCTGCTGGCGGATTTGCAACACCTGCTGACCGCTAGTGGTGTCGGTGCCCGAATTGATCTGGCTGCTTTATCAGCAGACGCCCAGTTGGTAGCTGCCTGCGGGGTAGCAGATAGCGTCAGGTTTGCGCTAACTGCTGGCGATGATTATGAGGTCTGTTTTACAGCAGAGCCTGATCAGCGCAAGGCACTGGAACTTATCAGCCGCCAGTTACAGTTGCCCTTGATACGGATTGGCCGGGTTATCGTATCCCAGGGGGTTGAATTTGAAAATGTCCCAGAAGACCTTGATACGGCTTTACTAGCGAAACACACTGGCTATCGGCACTTTTAATGAAACCGTCGATGAAGGAAGTGTTCACTCAGCCCGATTATCTGCTGGCATTGGGTTTCGGTTCAGGGCTGGCCTCCCGGGCCCCAGGCACTTTGGGTTCTATGGTCGGCCTGATCTTGTTTGCGGCCCTGTCTTTGTTACCTACACCGCTTTATATCCTGGTGGTGTTGGCTGCTCTAGCGATAGGCATTCCTCTTTGTTCGCGAGTTGCCAGGCGGCTGGCAATCAAGGATCCGGCCTGTATCGTCTGGGATGAGATTGTTGGTGTGTGGATAGCGCTGATCGCCGTGCCCTTGAACGGTTGGTGGATTCTAGCTGGTTTTGTTCTGTTCAGGCTGTTTGACATCTGGAAGCCCTGGCCGGTTCGATATGTCGATCAGCACTGGCAGGGTGGCCTGGGTATTATGATGGAT
>Ga0206683_10003584_pt1 | contig 10245 bp, 7 predicted proteins | sample M280m12015metaG_FD_155483 | JGI IMG/M metagenome (GOLD analysis project Ga0206683, IMG submission 155483) | Ammonia-oxidizing marine archaeal communities from Monterey Bay, California, United States - M2 80m 12015 | ecosystem: Environmental > Aquatic > Marine > Intertidal zone | place: USA...
CTATTGAGATACAAACCGAACGCATGCTGGAAAAATTGTTACAACTATCGGAAAAATCAGGCAGCAGTTTTAATCAAGCAGTTAAGGCAGAAGTTTTTATTGGTGATTCTAAGGATTTCACAGTTGTTGATGAGATTTGGAAGAAGTGGTTTCCACATAATCCTCCTGCTCGATTTGTTCTCCCTCATGCGGGTATGAACCGAAGTGGAATAAAAATTGAAGCCTCTCTGATGCTACTAAGTAATAACAGTAAGTTGAAAAAAGAAATTATTGAAACTTCCAATGCTCCAAAACCATTAGGGCATGAATCGCAAGCTGTAAAAGTTGGTAATTTATTATTTTTTAGTACCCAAATGGCTTTTGATAATAGCGGTAAAATAGCAGAAGGAATGATTAGGAATCCAGCAGCACCATGGTATGGAAGACCTGCTCAGATGCAGATGAGATATATGATGGAGAATATTAATGCAATTTCTGAAGCTGCAGGCACGACGGTTGAAAACATTGTTAGGCGTGCGTGTTTTCATGACGATCTTCAATGGTTTGCTGAGTCCATTGAATCTTGGGCAAGCTATTTTCCTAATGATAAACCTGCATCAACCACCATTGGGATGAATCATTCTCTAGGCATTGATGGAGCCAATACTTCATTGGATCTTATAGCTTTTGTGCCAGATGATAACTAATAACATTAATCATAATGAAAAAAACTATTAGCTTTCTGGGATTGGGGAAGATGGGTGCAGTGATGGCTCCCTTATTTCTTCAAGCCGGGCATCAACTCACCGTATATAATCGTGATCCAAAAAAGGCCACTGCACTTGTTGATCAGGGCGCTAAGCTTGCATGCTCTCCACAACAGGCGTGTGATTCTTCAGACTTCATTTTTACAATGCTAAGCGATGATAAAGCCATTCAATCCGTATTTTTTGATAATAAAGGACTCCTGAGCACAGATGTAACAGGAAAGTTATTTATTGATATGAGTACTTTACAAGTTGAAACAGTAAAGATTCTCTCTGACGCCGTCATAAAGCAAGGAGCTGACTTTATAGACGCACCTGTATCTGGAACAGTTGCTCCTGCTGCGGAAGGTAAATTGATGTTTTTCTGTGGTGGAGAAGCTGCAGTGATTGAGCGAGCAACGCCTTTGTTAGAGATTCTCTCTAGAAGAATTATCCATGCAGGTGATATTGGGTCTGGTGCTTTATTGAAGTTGGTTGTTAACTTGCCTCTAGCAGTTTACTGGCAGTCCCTTGCTGAAGCTGTAAGATTAGGATCATCAGGAGGACTGAATGAGGAGTTAATGTTGGATGCTATTGCTGACAGTTCTGCGGCATTAGCTGTCCTTTCTATGAAAATACCCACTATTTTAGGAGCCGATCTACCCGTGGCTTTTGATATGAAAAGCATGAAAAAAGATTTAAATTCTATACTAACTACAGCTCAACAATTAAACCTAGAATTACCAACTACAACTTCAACTCTTAGAAGTTATTCGGAAGCAATAGAAAAGGGTGATATGGGTGATAAAGATGCTGTAACTGTGGTGAACTATTTAAAGAATAAGGCAAAATAAAATAGGTATATAGCAAATGAAACAAACATCAGAAATAAGAGATGGCATGCAAATTGAATGGAATTATCCAATTGAAATGGACGATGGTTTGATTTTACGAGCAGACATATTCAGACCAATTGGTACTGGCAGTTATCCTGTCTTAATGACTTATGGCCCTTATGCAAAAGGCCTTCCCTTTCAACAAGGTTATCCAAGCGCTTGGGATAGAATGGCAGAAAAGCATCCCGATGTAACACAAGGTTCAACCAATAAGTATCAAAATTGGGAAGTGGTAGATCCTGAGAAATGGGTGCCTGACGGTTATATTTGCATAAGAGTTGATTCCAGGGGGTGTGGTTGTTCGCCAGGCTTTGTTGATCATTTTTCACCCAGAGAAACGCTGGACTTTTCCAATTGCATTGAATGGGCAGGTGAGCTGGAATGGAGCAATGGGAAAGTAGGTTTGAACGGTGTTTCATATTTTGGCATTAATCAATGGCTGGTGGCTTCAAAACAGCCTAAATATTTAGAAGCAATGTGCATATGGGAAGGAGCCAGTGACTGGTATAGAGACATGACACACCATGGCGGTATCCTCAGTACTTTTTGGGCTAATTGGTTCGATATGCAAGTAAAAACAGTTCAGTATGGCTTAGGTGAAAATGGTCCAAGAAATAATTTAACGGGTGAACTGATTTGTGGTAATGAAACCCATACGGAAGAAGAGTTGGCTTTAAATCGATGTCAGTTTGGTGATGAGATAAGAAGTCATCCATTTGAAGATGAGTATCATCATGAGCGATCAGCAGTTTGGGAAAATATTAAAGTTCCTCTTTTGTCAGCAGCCAATTGGGGTGGGCAAGGGCTTCATTTAAGAGGCAATACTGAAGGTTATATAAGAGCAGCATCTAATCAGAAATGGCTTGAAATTCATGGATTAGAGCATTGGACTGAATTTTATACCGACTATGGGGTCAAGTTGCAAAAACGATTTTTTGGTCATTTTCTGAAAGGGGAGAATAACGATTGGGCTAATCAACCAAAAGTTCAGTTACAGGTCAGACATCTTGACGGCTTCAAACAAAGAAATGAAAATCAGTGGCCTATTGATAGAACCGAGTGGCAGAAACTCTATTTAAGTGATGATAAAAAAATATCAACTGAGTACGAATGCAAAGAATCAAATAGTTTGGTTTTTAATGCAATGGGAGAGGGCATTGATTTTCACTCTGAACCATTTAAAAATGAAACTGAGATTACAGGCCCTCTAGCACTAAAAATATTTGTGTCTTCTTCTACTAGTGACGCTGATATTTTTGTAGTGCTTCGTTTGTTTGGCCCTTCAAATAATGAAATTGTTTTTCAAGGCGCTGTCGATCCTAACACTCCTATTGCACAGGGTTGGCTCCGAGCTTCCCATAGAAAGTTAGACCTTGAACAATCTAAGCCTTGGAGACCTTTTCATACTCATGATGAATCATGGCCCTTGAAAACGGATGAAATTGTAGAGATGGATATTGAAATATGGCCTACATCAATAGTGATTCCAGAAAATCATTATTTGTGTTTATCCATTCAGGGTAAAGATTATGAATATCCACTTGCTGAGAATCAAACTTTATCTAATTTTAAGAATCAACTCACTGGATGTGGACCTTTTCTTCATGATGACCCAATAGATAGAGACGCTACTTTTAATGGAAAAACAACAATTCACTTTAATCCAGATCATGCTCCTTACCTAATGGTTCCAGTTATTCCTGAGAAGCAATGAAATGATTGAAGCAAAGAAAGTAGCTCTCATTCATGCACTAGAAGAATCCAAACAACCTGTTTGGAAATCTTTTTATAATATTTGGCCTGAGGCAGTTTTAAGTAATTATTCAGATCTATCATTGTCAAAAGATCGAAACCTTGGTCAAAATGAGAATACGATTAGCCAAAGAATTAGTAATTTAGCAAAAATGGCAGTATCTGAGAATGCAGATGCTATTTTATATACTTGCTCTGCTTTTGGTGATGAAATCAATCGAGTGAAAGACCAATATAGTATTCCAATTCTCAGACCCAATGAAGCTGCATTTATTGATGCCATACAGTTAAATCAAAAGATAAAAATAATGGTCACATTTTTACCTTCCTTAGAATTGTTGACTCAAGAAATTAAAACCATGATGGTGGAGTCTAATACTGAATTAGAGGTTGAAGGAATTTACGTTAAAGAAGCTCTTAACTCACTACAAAATGGTTTAGTGAATCAACACGATGATCTGATTGCAAAGATCGCATTAGATCAGACAGACGATTGCACAATTATTTTGGGCCAATTTTCTATGGCTTCGGCATTGTCAAATATCAGTGAGAAAAATCCTGACTTGAGAGTACTGACAACTCCTGATTCATCCGTATTAAGACTGAAAAAAATCATAGAAGCTAAATTAGTTTAATCAATCCAATTAAAACTTGAGAGTACTGACAACTCCTGATTCATCCGTATTAAGACTGAAAAAAATCATAGAAGCTAAATTAGTTTAATCAATCCAATTAAAACGACTTCTCTTTCTTAGGTATTGTCTCGCATTTGTTTCGTCTAGAAGTATCTCTTGAACTTGATCTGACCTTTCAACTATCTTTCGATGATCCAAGGTTTGATGTTGTCCTCTTTTAACTATAACTTCTCCATGAACCATGACAGCTTCAATCGCATTTTGATTTGGACCATTGCCATAAACTAAACTAGCAATTAATGAACCCATAGGTGTGAGGTGACTTTCTTCCGTTCGATCGATTAAAACAAGATCAGCTTCTTTTCCAGTTTCAATGGAACCTATTTTATCATCCATCATTAAAGCTTTAGCGCCGTCTATGGTAGCGAGTTCTAATGCTTGCTCAGCGCTTCCATAGAGGACTTCCTCACCAGTCCATTTAATATCTGTTTCAGACATCATTAATCTATGCTGATCTCCCATTCTTTGTGCAGTTAGATAACCTCTCATGGCTGTCCACATGTTATGTCCATATGCAACTACAGCACCATCCAGACCGATTCCACAAGTGATATTGGAATCTAAAAAAGGCCTAGCATTAAAATTCACTAGGCCTAATACTTGCTCCATATCGGGTACTAAAGCAATTGAGGCACCAGCATCGGCTATCAGTTTTTCTTCTCCAGGTCTTAAGTTTTGTGCATGAGCAGCAATAACATTCGGGCCTAGTATTCCGACATGGTCCAGCCATTCAAAAGAGCCGCCTTCCCAACCCCTTCTTGCTGCCAAATATTTTTGATCAAATACTGCAGGAGCATGGATATCAAATTGTCGATTATTCTCATCAGTCCATTTCCATAACTCTATCAACTGATCGGGTTCACAATAGGTAATACCTATGGTTGAAGCCGTCACAGAAATTTTTTCATTTTCCCATTTTGACTTGATTCGTTCTGTTTCAGCTATCCCTGCATCCAGCGTTTCTCCAAAACCTTCAGGCACTGCATCCTTATCATTGATTGTCAGTCTAGCCATTCGACACCGAATACCAGAATCATCAACCGCTGCCAAAACCCCATCAATGGATTTTTTATGCAAATGGGTAAAGTGATCATCGGCAGTTGTGGTTACACCTCTTAAGGCCAGGTCCATAATAGAAGGCATAGCTGCATCGTAAGATCTTTCTTCATCGCATGCACCAGTCATTGGATAATAGAATCCAAAAAGACGTTCCTCAAAAGTTGTTCCTTCTGCCATTCCTCTCATACAGCCTTGAATTAAATGTGAATGAACATTCACTAGGCCTGGCAGAATAACAAAACCTGAGCCTCCTAGGTTGTTATCAGATTCATACTCACACTCACTGAAAGCTCCAACGGATTCGACCTTACCATCATTGATTGCGACATAACCGTCCATAAATACTCGACGATTCTCATCCATGGAGATCACTATTCCTCTCATTAATGTATTACATGTTTTCATTTGATTCCTTTAGGCTAAATATATTTTCAGTTAATTTTCTTTTAATGTGTCTTGATCCACATTATAGAAAAACATTAATACACAACTAATAATTAAAGTTATGACAGGAAAGCCTGCTGCTGAAAAATATATCATGTTTATTACATTGTCATTTTGTATTGTTTCATTCGCATTGTATCCAGAGAAACCAAGCATCAGTCCCAAAATAGAAGGGCCAATAGCAAATGAGAGTTTTTCAACCGTTGTGTATACACCTGCTAAAATACCTTCTCTGCGTTGGCCACTACTTTGAAAGTCATATTGCATGGTGTCAGGCAGCATTGATTGCCCTACTAATAATAAACCACCAGCTCCTATACCTAGAAATATACCCCTTGCAATGATTTCAATATTGGTTTCTCCTTGAGAAGCCAATACCCATGATAACGCTCCTAAGCCCCATAGTAATGAAGCCAGGTAATACGAACTTTTTTTACCAATTCGTGAAACAACACGAACCCAAATAGGTTGAGAGATAAACATTACGCTCCCTTGGATGAGAAAGTAGAAGCCAATGTAACTAAGCGAGAGACCCATAACTCTTGTAAAAAGATAGGGCAATGAACCTAGAAATATAGCGAACCCAGTCAGTTGAGTAACCTTGATACCCAAAAGTATTGCAAACGGTTTGACTTGAAATGCTGTTTTAAATTGTTTAAAAAAAGAAGAAGTATTTTGCTGAGTAACCGATGTTTTTATATACGAAGCACTTTTGGTTAATTGAAAACAGGTCATTCCTGCAAAAATCATAATGATTGCCAAAGAGTTTGCCATGCCAGTATGACCAACGATGCCACTTCCAAAATAAACAACTAAAGCTGGACCCAAAGCAGATCCTCCCAGTTGACCAGCAGCCACCGCCATAACTCGATAGGAGACGAGATTGGTTCTCGCATTGTAGTCGTTTGTTATTTCTGATGGCATTGCCAAATAAGGGACATTAAAAACTGTATAGCCAGTCGCATTCAGGACAAGTGCAAACAATGTAATGATTACAATATTAGGCGAATCAGCGAATGCAGCTAGGTTAAAAAGCAAAATGAAAGACGCAGCACACATGAGTGTACCTAGAAATACATAAGGCCTTCTTTTACCCCAAGGGCTTTTAGTTCGATCACTAATTCTCCCCATTATGGGATCAGTTACTGCATCATAAATTTTAGACAAACCAATGAGAAGCCCAGCTGTTGTCGCATCAAGCTTCACAAAGTCAGTTAAATAAAGAAGAAGGAGTAAGCCAGTAGCTTGGAACATTAGAGAAACTGTTAGTGTTCCAATTCCCCAACCGAATCGTATTTTAAAAGGCAGCATATATTTTCCTTTGATTAACTTCTTAACAAGTCCTTAGCAATCATACTTCTCATGGCTTCAGAAGTGCCTTCATATATTCTCATAGGCCTTATATCTCGATAGCAGCGCTCTAATATTGTTTCATCAGACAAACCAGCAGCACCATGAATTTGCATGGCACGATCCACAATTTTAGCTACCATTTCAGTTGCATATATTTTAGCCATGGCTGTCTGAATGAAAACTTTTTCACCTTCTTGTGCTCTTAAGGCAGCATCGTAAACCATCAATCGGCAAGTGTGCAGTTCAATTGCTGAGTCAGCTATCATCCATTGAATGGCTTGCCTCGAGGACAATGGTTTACCAAAAGTATGTCTTATTTTTGAATAATCTATTGCCATCTCTAAACAACGATCAGCAATACCCATAGCTCTGGCTGCAATTTGTATTCTTCCAGAGAAAAGATAATCCGTACCAGAACTCCATGCTTCTCCTGGTTTGCCTAATAATTGTTTATTGTCAACCCAACAATTATCAAAAAATAGCTCATAAGTTGATTGACCATGAATCATTTTTTGCTCTCTGCCAACCTTAAAGCCAGGGGCATCAGCATCAACAATGACCCACTGCATACCTTCATGTCTTTGTGTACCCTTTAGTCTGGTTAACACTAAGATAAAACGAGCTGTATTGGCTTTAAAAATCCAACATTTATTGCCATTGATGACCCAACCTCCATCTTTTTCTTCAATGGTAGTTTGAATCCCTGCCATGTCTCCTCCAGCAACTGGTTCACTAAAAGCGCTGCTTCCATGAAATTCTCCTTTGACTGAGGGAACCATGTATTTATTTTTTTGTTCTTCAGTGCCTAGTTCGTATAGCATCGATGCAAAAGAAGCTGAAAAAACACTGCATCCTGCTGTTGATCTATGGACTTGCTCAGTGACAATGCAATTGTCTAAAGGTCCTAAGCCAGCACCGCCAGCATCTTCAGGAGTTTCTCTGGCAGTCAGTCCCATTTCATGGACTTTTCCAGTTAACTCTAGATACAGGTCTTGAGGGAGCTCATATGAATTAGGCCTTTCCGGTAATTGTGTTTCCAGCGGTATCAGTTCATTATCAACAAAACGTTTTACCGTATCTTGCAGCATGATGGTTTCTTCTGGCAGCTTATATTGCATTATCTAATCTCTCTCTAATATTATTAAACTCTATTTTGATCATTATTGTTTTAAAAAATCAATAAAAGATTCAACCCATTGTCTTGGGTCATCTCTTATTATAAATACAGATCCGCCTTCTATCTCATTGTATTGAAAGTCTTCTCTTAATTTTTGTACTCTAGGCACTATGTAATGCAATGGATCTCCTGTATTGGAGATTAATAGGCAGGACTGTTTAAGGGCTGATAATGTTTGTTTTAAATCATATTGAAATGCTGCATGATGACAAAACCACTCATTTTCACCTGCTAAGAAAACATGCAGTAAAGACATATGACAGGCTTCAAGTGTGGCTCTATCTTGAACTCGACTTTGAATCCAGTTCCAATAATCCGTTAGATGAGAGCCATCTTTTTTTGGAGATAAGTCAACTTTAAGATTATCCATTCTGGCTGTCCGTTCTTCATCAGTGTATAGAGGCACTCCATGCAAAATCATCTTGTCAATACGATCAGGGTAAGCTTTCGCCAATTCACAAGCCATTGCAGCACCCGTATGATGACCAATAATGGCTGTCCGTTCTTCATCAGTGTAAAGAGGCACTCCATGCAAAATCATCTTGTCAATACGATCAGGGTAAGCTTTCGCCAATTCACAAGCCATTGCAGCACCCGTATGATGACCAATAATTGAAGTTTTTTCGATATCCAATTCATCCAATAGATAAGGCAAGACAGATGCATATTCTTCAATTGATAGAGGATCAGAAGGTTTTTCAGACATCCCATAGCCGAGAGTATCTGGAGCAATTGCTTGAATTCCTAATTCATTGAGATAGCTAAAAGTTTGACTAAATTGAAGAGACGACTGTGGAGTCATATGTAGCATTAATAACGGATTGCCTTCACCACTCTTGAGGAAATGCACTTGTCCTAAAGGGGAGTCAAAATAACCTTTCTGAAGATCACTGTTCATTCGTTTTATATTGATTCATTCCTTTATCGGTTTTATTTCAGGAAAACCCCATGGTGTTTTCCAAGGTGCTCTGAGATAGGTTTGTCCAGTAGTGGAGTCAAGCATACCCAAATGTTCAATTTGTGGATGATTGATGAGTTCTTGTATGTTTGAAAATTCAACCGCCCATACTTCATAGCGATTAAATATTTCTAGAACTTGATCGGAAGACATTTGAGTTAAATACTTATCCCATAATGGTCTTGCATGACTTGCTTTTGTGCCTACTCCAAATGAATTCCACCAGTTCTGAACTAAAATTTCATCCTTCATGAATTCATCATACATTCCAAACTCTTTAATCATTTCATAGAACTTGTCTTCTACTAGTGCAGGAGAGGGGGTTGCAAAAATAGATTTATCTTTTGTTCTTTGTCCAAAATTTGAACCATCGGTTTCATTTTTGCAAAAATTTCCATCCCAGCTATCTGGGTTGCTGAAACCAGACCATTGAAGAGTTTTTAATGCCATCATAGTGCCAAGCATACTGGCAGAAACTTTTTGACCTTCTCCAGTTTGTATTAAATGGTAAAGCGCTCCAAGAATTGCAATAAAACTCATGGCAGCGGTACAAGTTGAAACAACATCCGCACCAACCCTGACTGGTTCTTCACCAACATCACCCAAAGTTCTGAGATATCCAGACATGGCTTGTATGACCAAGTCACTTCCTGTTTTATTTTTCATTGGGCCATGATGTCCAAATGCCGATAAGGAATAGTGTATAAGTTTTGGATTCTCTTGTTTTAATTTCTCATAGTCATATTTTATTGCTTCAGCGGAATCTTTAGACCAATCCTCTATGAGAATATCAGCTTGATTTAAAAGAGATTGAAAATCTCTTTCCCCATCTTCCGATTGAATATCAATTTCTATTATCTCTTTATTTCTATTGAACGATTCATAAAGAGCACTGGTGCCTTTTTTTGTTTGCGGACTTAATTGTTTAGACCAGTCTCCACCAATTGGCTCAACTTTTGTTACTTCTGCTCCAGCCTCAGCGAGCATAAAACTTAGATAAGGCCCTGTATAACCTTGAGTGATATCCACTACACGAATTCCTTTCAGTGGGTATTCGGGGGACTCAGATGTTAATTCTTTTGTATTTTTTGAGTTATTTTCAAAACCCTCTTTCATTGCTTTTTCCGTATCTTTTCCAGGCACTGGAATTGAAACATTTATTTTGGCAGGTGTCTTACTAAATTCC
>Ga0206683_10003588_pt1 | contig 10242 bp, 8 predicted proteins | sample M280m12015metaG_FD_155483 | JGI IMG/M metagenome (GOLD analysis project Ga0206683, IMG submission 155483) | Ammonia-oxidizing marine archaeal communities from Monterey Bay, California, United States - M2 80m 12015 | ecosystem: Environmental > Aquatic > Marine > Intertidal zone | place: USA...
GTCTGGAAGCGTAACTTCCCTGCGTTTCGGGTCGGTACTTGGATAGGCTTAGGGGCGGTATCAGGCCTCTTCATCGGAGGCCTGTTCGCCCACTTCATCCTCTGAGCGACGCATCACCTGTTCAATGACAAGTCCGGCAATAAAGAAGGCGGGCACAGACAACAGGAGTGCACTCCAAATGAGTTCGTCATCTACGTAGTCCATGGTGATGCGGAGCTCCCCGACTCCATCGTATAATCCGGACATTCTGCAGAGAATTAGGTGTGTGTCAAAGATGGACGGAGTCTCAACCTCTGTCTCCCAGGACCCTTCTGCAGGGAGGGATGTGATCTGGAAGTCGGGATTGAGTGCTGAACCGGCTACTATCGCGTCCCAATCCACGTATCCTCCGTTTGTGTGAGGGACGACGTGGCTACGGTCGACAATCAGCACCTCCACCGGGGTTTCACCGACATTGAGAATCCTCACGCCCACCGGGTCCCACAGACTGTGCACCTCGATGGTGTCGATGTTCACGTCACCTGGGCCTAACCGCATGTTCGGGATGTCCTCGTCTGTACCCGAGCCGTCGACTGTAATTGTAGCAAGGGCAGCAGTGCACAGTAGCGCGAACACGGCAGCTGTGGTCAGTGAGCGCTTAGCAGGAATTAGTGACTTCCAGCCGTTCTCGGGGCGTGCACGTATCCGCGGCTGCCATGCGTGGACAAACATCGCGCAGATTGCTGCGAGTATGACGCCGGGAATGATGTCGAGAATCCAATGAATGCCTAGATACTGGATTGAAAAGAAGTAGATTACCAGATTTAGTTGGATGAAGAGATCGAATTCCCGGTGCCGCCATTCCTTGATGGTGATTCCCAAATCCCTCACATGCAGTCGGTTTAGAATCAGAAGTCCAATAGGCAGTCCGAAGTGCAAACTAGGCACTCCGTTGTCCATTGGATCGTTATTTGTGGCGAACTCGATGAACCAGTTATCGTGGTATAGAAGCGCGTCCATTCCGGGAATGTAAGAGGATGTCACCTCGACATTGAAGAACAGATAGAGAGGGACTGCGAGCAGGTAGATGACGAGATAGTTCAGAGCCGCCTTGTCCGCCATCACGTGATCTCGGACGAGGATGAAATACATCGGTGAGAACCAGATGATGAACAGATACACGAACAGGTAGTGGAACGACAGGATGTCTGTCAGCAGGTCGCTTCGGAAGGCCTCCTGGGCCCACAGCGTGAAATCGCCCTCGAGTCCGTGCACCCAATGAGTGTAGCCTCCGACCCTTGCCTTCATCGACTCGTTGTGCTGGTCGATCATGAATTTGTAGATGTACATCACAACGTAGAGGGAGATGTGCCAGTGGTATCCCTTAGCCCTAATCTCAGCAGGGAGTTCTGAGAGCGCTAGGCGCTTGTCAGGCTCGTCACGAGTCAACAAGTTCCTCAGCGGAATGGTGGTGAGCAGGATTACTGCCATCATCGTGCCATAAGGCCCGATTGGCCACCACATGAGCCCCCCGCGATGTGCGGTCCTGATGAACGTTGCACAGGCGCACGTGCGCGGTTACTCCTCGGATTCGTGTGAGGTTAGTAGCGAGACCTCGTGGATTCCGGTCTCCACTACGCCAATCAGCCCTAGAACCATCGCCCACTCAAACAATGCAGCTATAGACATCTCAGGAATCGTGAGCTCGGTGCATATCTGAACCAGGTCAACATATGACTCGAAGTCTGACAAGCCAAGTGCGGCGATTTCACCAAACCCGGTGAACAGTACTATGCTCAGAGCCATCAGACCCAAGCACAGAGCTGTGAACACGGCCCTGTTCCGGCGCGGCTTGTGCACCTCGAGGAAGCGAGCATCGAAGGCTGCCATGTCACTGGCCATAACAGTGGAGAGCCATGCCCAGATGAGGGAGCTGCCGAAGATTACACGTGCCTGCAGCAGATGCAGTGCGAGCTGCTCATCCCAAGGTGTGTAGGCTATCCAGACGATGAACAGACCGGAGATAATCCCAAAGATGGCCGAGAAGGTGTTGAGTGACCTCAGCCGGGCTCCGGTGGGGTTGGATGATATCCAGTCAGACCTGAGACGGAACATCTGCCAAGCCAGCAGTGCCAGCAGCAGACCGGAGACGGTAAAGCCGAATGTGAACGGTGCTCCGGAGACCGGGTGGGTGTCGGTGTCGGAGATGAAGGGCATGAAGTGGTCGCAGCCCTCCGAGACCCACAACGCGTAGCACACCGCAAGTGTCGCCAATTGGACTGTAATACAGGCCCGTATGGTCTTGCGGACCGTATCGGCCTGAAGCAACCACTGCATACCGTTGCGACGAGGTCGTTCGCTTCAATGGACTCCCTAATGATGAAGTCGTATGGCCCTCATGACGAGTCATGGACGGGCACGAGCAATGGCTGTCGGAGTGCGAGAAAATGGGGTACTCGCCCGAAGCCAGACTGTACACCGAAGGCACCCGCACTTCACAGGATGCGGCCGACCAGCTCGGATGCGACGTCGCTCACATCGCCAAGTCAATCGTCTTCGCCGGCGAGGACAGGGCGGTAGTGGTAATCACCTCAGGAGCCAATCGTGTCGAGCGTAAGCGTAAGCTCAAACGATTGCTAGGATACAAGCCGAGCATGACCGATGCTGAGTACATCATCGAGAACACTGGTTACCCTCCTGGCGGCGTACCTCCGTTCGGTCACATGAAGCCATGCACCGTGTTGATGGACGAGGATCTGCTGCAGTACGACCTAGTGTGGGGCGCGGGCGGGACGGCCCAGACCGTGTTCCCAATTACTCCCGGAGATCTCCTTTCCCTGTCAGGTGCGACAGTGGCAGACGTGAAGCAGTGATAGGATGGTAGTAGAGCAGCTGATTCGTGCTGCTGCGTGCCTGCGTGACGATGTCGGACCGATTGGCAATAGACTCGTGTCCGAGGGCAGTGTCGATGTCTGCTACAATCCTCTGGACTACGCATGGGATGCGCATGAGGCGTACCTCAGGCGAATGGGCGACAGTGGTGCACGGACGGTCATCCTCGGGATGAATCCCGGTCCGCATGGCATGGGTCAGATGGGGATTCCTTTTGCTGCGACCTCAGTGGTTCGCGACCTGCTGGGCATCACCGACATTCCGGTGAATCAGCCGGAGGTGGCCGACCCAAGAAGACCCGTTGTCGGTCTTGAGTATCCTCGTGAGGAGGTCTCGGGCACCCGCCTATGGGGCCTCTTGGCCGAGCACTACGGTGACGTTGGATCCATAGCCAGCAGAGTCTTCCTCGTCAACCACTGCCCGCTGATGCTGTTCTCAGGCCCTCGCGCCACCAACATCACTCCTGACAAAGTGGGCGGGCCGACCGCGAGAGCTCTGTTGGAGCGCTGTGACCAGCACCTGCATGAGGTAGTAGAGATTTTGGAAGCGGAGCAGGTAATCGGTGTCGGCAAGTTTGCTGAATCGAGAGCGAGAGCTGCGCTGACGGACTACTCTGCCAAGGTCCTAGGCTGTTGGCATCCTTCTCCTGCTTCACCGCTGGCCAATCGTAACGGCGGTGCGGACTGGCGTGCCAATGTAAGAGCGGTGCTGCCATGAGCGTCTGAAAGTTAGTCACTTTGTGGCTAGTAAAATGTTAAGTCAACAGATGTTCTGTCCTGAGGCATGTCAGCGAAGACTACGCCCGAGTACTTGATTTCAAATGCCGAGAAATACGCCAACGAGAATGCGATATCCTGGAAGGACGATTCCGGGAACTGGGTCAGCATGAGCTGGTCAGAATTCTGCGACACCACGATGAGAGTGGCCAAGTCCCTGATTGCGATGGGATTCGAGGCCGGGGACAAGCTGAGCATTTACTCCTACAACCGCATGGAGTGGTATGCTGCCTACGCTGCTGCCAACATGTGCAACGGAGCTGCGGTCGGCGTCTATCACACGTGTTCTCCCGAAGAGGTAGAGTGGGTAGTCGGAAACTCAGACTCCAAGGTGGTCTTCGTGGGGACGAATCCCATGGATGGAGGAGACTCCAGCAAGATGTGCACTCACAGGCTACAAGCCACCATGGATTCCCTAGGAAAAGTCGAGGCAGTGGTGTCCATGACCGGGATGGATGCAATCAACCATGCCAACGCAATGTCTTGGTCTGACTTCATGGCCGGGGGGGCGGAAACTCCTGATTCGGCGGTTATGGACCGCATCGCGAGCATCAAGCCGTCCGATACCGCCGCGTTGATCTACACATCTGGCACCACAGGGAATCCGAAGGGAGTCGTTCTGACTCACGACAACTTCGATTACGAAATCGATGCGGTCCACAAGATTACTCGCTTCAACCAAGGCGACGGGTACGTGTCATGGTTGCCCTGCGCCCACGTGTTCGGCCAGCTAGCTGACAACCTCATCTGGATTCGTGACGCCATGCACATGAGAGTAGTGGATAACCCACTGCACTCGATTGACTACTGCAAGGAGGTTCAGCCGCACCTGTTCATAGGAGTGCCTAGAATCTATGAGAAGGTCTACTCGAACCTCATGGCCGCACTGGGCAGCAAGCTCGGACTCCTCAAGATACCCGTGCTTGGTGGCATCATCAAGAAGAAGGCTAAGGCGAAGATTGGTTTCTCCAATGTGACGTACGCTATCACCGGGGCAGCCCCAATCAATCCCGACATACTGGAGTTGTTCCATACTCTTGACATACCTCTCTACGAAGGTTATGGGATGACTGAGACCACCGCGGGTGCCACGCTAAACTATGGGGGCAACAACAGGATTGGTAGTGTTGGGAAGCCCTTGGAGGGGTCTGGCCTGAGAATTGCTGATCCCAATGAGAAGGGAGATGGAGAGATTCAGTTCAACGGACGACATGTCATGGCTGGGTACTACCGGAACTCCGAGGCCACCGCTGAGACGATGACCGAAGATGGCTGGCTCAAGTCTGGTGACCTGGGGCGCATTGACGCCGACGGGTACGTCTACGTGACTGGTCGTATCAAGGAGATCTACGTCTCCTCGGCTGGAAAGAACATCGCACCTCTAGTCATCGAGGAGACGATGAAGAGTATCCCTGTGGTATCTCAGTGCATGCTCATCGGTGACAACCGAAAGTTCTGCAGCGCCCTATTCACATTGGATGTCGGAGCGATTCTGCGCGATGTACACGGCCTAGATGGAGCGACCGAGGTTCCGAAGGATCCTGATGAGCAACTGGCCAAGCTGGCCGAACTGGGCCATGATCTATCTGAGTACACTGCCGTAGGGAGCGATACGCACAGACAACTCGGGGAAGCGGTGGCCGAGTTGAACCAGAAGTTCAGCAGCCCAGAGCAGGTCAAGAAGTTCACAGTGCTGCCTCGCGATCTCAATGTGGACCAGGGTGAGCTCACGCCGACCCTGAAGATTCGCAGGAAGCAGATTCGCGAGAACTGGGCAGCCGAGATTGAAGCCATGTATGCCTAAACTCCACAGCGGGTGATCACTTGACACCAGAGGCATGGGCCGCTCTGGCCACCGTGTTCATACTCGGTGCTATGAGTCCTGGTCCCAGTCTTGCGGTGGTGCTCAGGAACACTATGGTCGGAGGTCGGCGCCAGGGGGTGATGACTGGTATTGGGCACGGCATCGGCTTCGGCATCTACGCCTTCCTCGCTGCTGCCGGGATTGCCACGGCGCTCACCCTGCACGAGTCCACTGAGACGATACTGAAGTGGGGGGGAATTGCCCTGCTGGTGTGGCTCGGTGTTAATTTCCTGAAGGCATCTAAGGGAGAGCCGTATGAATCACCCGAAGATAGTGGTCACGGCCCATCAGGTCGTGCTGGCTTCGCTCAAGGTTTCGCGATAGCCCTGCTCAATCCTAAGATACTCGCTTGGTTCATGGCACTGTATGCACCATTCATCGAGGCCGACATCAGTACCGAGACTCTGTTTGGAATGGGTCTGCTGGGCATGGCCATCGACGGCACCTGGTATGTCACGGTCGCAACAGTGCTGACGAGGGGTGATGGGGTCTCGAAACTGCGCGCCCAAGCGCGCCGGATAGATGCAGCGATGGGGATTCTGATGTTCGTGTTCGCCGCGCTGATTTATAACGGAATCCTGTGATTAGCGAATCACGAAAGGCAAGTGGAACAGCATCTCAAGCACAATGGAGAGGGTGTTGGCTTCTCTGTGGGCGTCGTCGCCGTTCTCGGGCGGAGATATCCTCTGTAGTTCTCCAGCGTCGAACCAGAATGAGGCGCAGGTCGGACATCCGTCGAGCTCGATTGGGTCCATCTCAGTGCCGTCTAGTCTCGTGAACACGATTTCGCGCACGCGCATGTGCGAATCGCACAGCGGACAGTCGAGGTCGACCTCGGCTCCTTCCTGCTCGAAGGAGATGTGCATATGATTCAGTTTATCCTGCGAGATTATCGACATTGCGGCATCCGCGTTTAGCAGCATGCCTGAGCACTTGTCGCAGTGGTGGATGCCATGACGCGAGAAGGTCGAGCGGTCCGAGTTTTCAGGAGAGACCAATGTGGAGCCGTCCCTAGGGCAGCGGTAACTCATCACATCTACGGGGGGAGTGTGGGGTCTTGAACTCTGACCCGGACAGAGTAAATGCCCGTCTGAAACGTGGGCGGCGCATTCTTGTGGAGGCGCAGGGTCCGAATTAGCATGGTTAGTGGTGCCGGGGAGGGCGTTTCGGGGGACGTCGTACGTGCCTCGGACGGTCGCATGCCCCTACGTGTGGTCACGGCTGCAGCCATCTTTGATGGCCATGATGTGGCAATCGGCATTTTCCGCAGAATCCTACAGAGCCAAGGATGCGAGGTCATCCACCTTGGGCACGACCGTGGGGCCGACGAGGTGGCACGCGCTGCCATCCAAGAGGATGCTCACGCTGTCGCAATAACCTCCTACCAAGGTGGGGCTGTCGAGATGTTCACTCACACCAAGGAGATCCTAGACGAGGCTGGCTTCGGGCACGTCTTCCTGTTCGGAGGCGGAGGAGGCACCATCCTTCCTCACGAAATCTCCCATCTGGACGAGGGCGGAATAGCACGCATCTACTCGCCTGACGACGGTCGCGAAATGGGGCTTGTCGGCATGGTGCAGGACGCCATGGAGTCAGCTCTGCGAATCGATCTGCTCGACGAGGCACGCTTCGACTCACTGTCCGGCCCTGTCAGCGCTGACAACCACGGGGCTGTCTCGAAACTACTAACTCTCGCCGAGAACGGTGACGATGGTGCTTTCTCCGCAGCTTTGGAACGGGTTCGTTCGCGCTCTAAGGAAGATGTGTGCCCTGTTGTCGGCCTAACCGGAACTGGTGGGGCGGGCAAGTCCAGCCTGACCGATGAGATCATGCTCAGGGTCCAGCGCGACAACCCCGGCAGGAAGATTGCACTTCTGGCCACTGACCCGACACGCAAGCGCACAGGAGGTGCGCTTCTGGGAGACAGGATTCGGATGAACTCCCTGTCAGACGGCAACCTGTTTATGCGCTCATTCGCGAGTAGAGACAGCGGACGGGAGATTGCAAACTGCGTCGACAGGGCCATCGAGGCCTGCCAAGCTGTCGGTTTCGACCTGATTCTAGTCGAGACCAGCGGCATCGGCCAGGGCGATGATGCCATCACCGAGGTCGCCGATGTCTCGATGTACGTCACCACCCGTGAGTATGGTGCACCAAGCCAACTAGAGAAGCTCGAGATGCTCGATGCCGCTGATATCGTTGTGCTCAACAAGTTTGACCGCAGAGGTTCGGAAGATGCCCTCTCGGAAATTCGCAAGCAGTTCAAGCGCAACCGCGAGATGTGGGATGCTGACGATTCTACACTCCCCGTAATTCCAACCATAGCGAGCCAGTTCGCAGACGCAGGCGTGGACATGCTCTGGGAGAGGCTCGCAGGTATACTCCAAGACAGGCACGGCGCCGATTTCACAGCCGCCCCCACAAGGGTCGGTAAAGACGGTCTGCCTCACAGATCGAATCCAATTCCCTCCGAGAGACAGGGATACCTCGCTGAGGTCACGGCCGCAGTGCGCAGTTACCACGAGAGGACCGACAAGGCCGTGGGCAGTGTCAGGCTAGTGCAGCAGCTCGAAGCTTCTGCCGTTCAAATGCGCTCGACCGGTAAAGACGTGGCGGCGGACGATTTGGAGGAGGAGGCTTTGAGTGTGAGGGAGGCTTTGCCTGACGAGGTCTGGAAAGCGCTCGATGAATTCGATGCGAGAGCTGCAGCATACCGCTCGGGCGAGGCCAGTTATACCGTGCGAGGCAAGGAGATTCCTGTCGAGACCACCAAAATGACACTCTCGGGATTGGACCTGCCTCGGGTAGCTCTGCCCGACACCGAGGACTGGGGAGAGCGGCTTGACTGGATACGCAATGAGAACGCGCCCGGCTCGTTCCCGTATACAGGGGGAGTATTTCCCTTCAGGCGAGAAGACGAGTTGCCAGTACGCATGTTCGCCGGAGAAGGCAGCGCCGAGCGCACCAACAAGCGATACCACTTCCTTTCCAAGGGCCAACCTTTCAACCGGCTCTCCGTTGCCTTCGACTCTCCCAGTCTGTACGGACACGACCCCGTGGAAAGACTCGATATCTTCGGTAAGGTCTGCGAGTCCGGCGTCAGCATCAGCACCGTGGACGAGATGGAGAAGCTGTTCGAGGGTTTCGATTTGTGTGCTCCGAATACCTCTGTTTCAAAGACTATCAATGGCAACTATTGGTGGCACCTAGCCGCCTTCTTCACCGTCGCCATCCGTCAGCAGGTGGCCAAGTTCGTGGAAGAAAACGATAGGGATCCAACTGATGGGGAACAGGCCAAGATTAGGACAAGTACGCTCAGCACCGTGCGGGGGACAGTCCAAGCCGACCAGCTCAAGGAGGCTATGGGCCAGAATACACTGGTGTTCAACCTCGACACCGCTCTGCGAATGATGGGAGATGTGGCGGAGTTCTATGTCGACAACGACGTGCGTAATCACTACTTCGTCTCGATCTCTGGATACCACATCGACGAAGCGGGCGCCAATCCGATAAGCCAGGCCGCCCTCACTCTATCGAACGGGCTGACCTATGTCGAACTGTTCAACGCGCGCGGACTAGATGCTGACAAGTTCGTGCGTAACTTCAGTTGGTTCTTCTCCAACGGGATGGACGCCGAGTACGCGGTAATAGGACGGGTATGTCGCAGGATATGGGCCATCGCTATGCGCGACCTCTACGGGGTTGGTGAGCGCGGTCAGAAACTCAAATATCACATCCAAGGAAGTGGGCGCAGTCTGCACTCGCAGGAGTTCACCTGGAATGACTACCGCACTACCCTGCAGGCACTCTACGCTCTAGCAGATAACGCCAACAGCCTGCACACAAACAGTCGTGACGAGGCCTTTGGCACTCCCACCGAAGACACAGTGCGAGACGCTGTGGCCATCCAGCTGATTCTGTCCAAGGAGTATGGATGGCTACAGAACGAGAACCCGTTGCAGGGCTCCTACATCGCCGAATGGCTGACCGACAATGTCGAGGAGCAGGTGCTGGGGATCTTCGAAGAGATGCATGCACGCGGTGGTGTGCTGGGGGCACTGGAGGTCAACTACCAGCGCAACCGCATCCAGGACGAGTCAATGGTCTACGAGCACCAAAAGCACTCGGGCGAGTTGCCCATCGTGGGAGTCAATACCTATGTCGACGAGGGTTCGGCGGTGATGTCGGCCGACGACTTCGATGTCGAAGTCACACGCTCAGACGAGACCGAGAGGAAGATGGTGATTGAGCGTAACAAGGCGTTCAAAGAGGCTCACGCTGCTGAGGCCGAGGCGGGACTGGTCAGGCTCAAACAGGTGGCGAGAGATGGTGGCAACCTGTTTGAGGTGATGATGGACATCGTCGAGCACTGCACCGTTGGCCAAGTTACTCAGGCGCTGTTCGAGACGGGTGGCAAGTTCCGCCGCAACATGTAATCAGCGCTGGCAGTCAGGGCAATAGAAAGTCGAGCGCCCGGATTGGACGATGCGCTTGATTGACGCATCGCAGTCCTTGGAAAGGCAAGGCTCACCCTCCCTGCCGTAGACCTGGAACGAGTGGCTGAAGTAGCCCAGGTCACCCTCGACGTTTACGAAGTCACTAATCGTGGAGCCACCAGCGTCAATCGCCTCGACGATTACATCGTGTGTGGCAGCAGTGATTCGCTCGACTCTGTCTGTGACTCCAGATTTGGCAGCCACACTAGCAGCAGTTCTGCGTGGCGATACTCCA
>Ga0206683_10003590_pt1 | contig 10239 bp, 6 predicted proteins | sample M280m12015metaG_FD_155483 | JGI IMG/M metagenome (GOLD analysis project Ga0206683, IMG submission 155483) | Ammonia-oxidizing marine archaeal communities from Monterey Bay, California, United States - M2 80m 12015 | ecosystem: Environmental > Aquatic > Marine > Intertidal zone | place: USA...
TGTTACGGAATGATTGAAAGTCGCTCATAGAATTCTCCTTGGGTTATGGCCCAAGAGTACCTCTATCAGGGGGATGGCTCAACTTTTGAATGTGATGGGGGTCACATCGGAGGGGTAAAGAGAGGGTTTAGCGTAGGTATACGCTGTTGCGTAAAGAGGTGTTCTATGTACCGTGTGGTTAGAGGCTGATGCGGTTTCGTATGTAAGGGCGGAGGATTTGGTTAAGAGGTTGGGATAAATGGGTTAACAACGGTTATTCCTGTTCCATCCCCCACTGATCATCTCCAGTTCAAAGTCCGTCAAGTCACCATCTTGACCTAAGAAATCAGCATGAGCATAGACTTCTTCTGATGTGATGGTGTAGCCATGAGTCTTGGCAAGGGTAGCAACGCCATCACCTAGACCTGAACCATTAGCGGTTGCGGTATTGACGATGGATATAACTTGTTCTTGTAAGTCTTCATCTTCTAGAACAGCATCACGGAAGGAATTAAAGTCGGTCATTGAATTGGCCTACTGAGGCTGGGATGAATGGGGTTAACAACCATTACCGCGGCGCCCTCTACCCCCACTAATCATTTCCAACTCAAAGTCCGTCAAATCACCATCTTGCCCAAGGAAGTCTGCGTGTTCGTAGACCTCTTCGGAAGTAATGGTGTATCCATGAGTCTTGGCAAGAGTTGCAATACCATCACCAAGACCGGAGTCGTTGGCGGTAGCGGTATTTACAATAGAGATGACCTGCTCTTGCAGAGCATCATCTTCTAGAACAGCATCACGGAATGATTGAAAGTCGCTCATCGGATTCTCCTTGGGTTATGGCCCAAGAATACCGCTGTTAGGGGAATGGCTCAACTTTTGAATGTGATGGGGGTCAGACGAGCGTTCTGTGGATCGAGTTCTCACCAACCACAGGACTGCTTACAGTAACTGTCAGGACTCTTGTGGAATCGTGTATACCAAAGTCTCTTGACTACGCCCCCGCAGCGTTACCCGGTGCACCTCACGCCAGGCATATTGCATCTTCGCCACATCGCGCGTGTCGCTCGAAATACACAAGGTCTGGTCGATCTCTTTACCTAACGCCTCAAGACGCGCTGTTGTGTTAACGGCATCCCCCACAATCGTGTAATTCATCCGTTCACTAGCCCCGATATTGCCTACCAGAACTCGACCCGTATGCACGCCGATACGAGTCACAAGCGGTTTTTGCCCTGCTGCCACCCGCACGTCATTAAACTCCTTTGTAACCTTTTGAATCTCTAGAGCCGCGCCCAACGCAAGATCCGCATGATCTTCCTGCTCATCTGGTGCATTCCAAAACGCCATCAACGCATCGCCTATGAACTTATCTACAGTCCCCCCTAGGGCTGTAACAGGCCCCACGAGGACTTCGAAATAATCGTTGAGCAGGCCGGCCAGATCTTTTGGATCCATCCCGTCAGAAATCGAGGTATACCCGGCAATATCGGTAAAAATAATCGTCACCTGACGCTCTTCTGCCTCTACCCCGCGACCTTTTGCCTCCAGTTGGATCAGACGTTTCACCAGGTTTTTTGGCACATACCGGATAAAAACTTCAAGTCCATGCAGCATCGCATTAAAGGCACGTTCCGCCGAATCAAGCTCCGAGAATCTGCTATGCCTTTCGGAAGGAATGTCGATATTTAATGTTTGAACCGCATCAGCAGCCGTCGCTAACCTGTCAATGGGAGAAACAATAGAGCGCCCCACTGCGAGCGCAATAAAAATTGCAATCACCAGAGTAATTAGGCCTATAACAGAGATCAAAATGGTTCTGGATATGGCAGGCCCGAGCACCGCCTCTCTCGGCACCACAGAAACAGCATACCAGGCGTGATCGCCAATATTATGAATGCGGGCTACAGAGGTCAGCCAGACTTTGTCCGCTACTGTGATCTCATCCAGCACAAAATCAGGACTCCAGAAATTACGGGCAACCTCTGCCTGCACAGCCGTTGCTACCAGGTCGCCCAATTCCGAAATTCTTGGCAGCCGACTCCACTTTTGATAAGCGTCAATATCTGCCAAGGAGGGATGCGCAATAGCCGCGCCCCTCTTATCAAATACAAAGAGGCGTTGCTCGGCGCTTATGGTGGAAGAGGTTAGCTCTGCCGATAGGGTCGTCAGATCCAGATCAAGATAGATAGTGCCAATAGACGTACCGCAACAGTCCGAAAGATGCTTGGTATAGCTGATAACCGGGAGTTTATCGATTGGTTCCATATACATATCATCAAAGCCTTCAGTGCCATCGCCGGGTTTGCCGCGAACAGCGATGTAAATGGACTCCTCATCCAGTTCACCATCAACCTCAGCAACAGGCTCCTCACCATCTTCCTGCCAGACTGAGACATTGCTCCGATCTTTGCGAACCAATGTAAGACTATTCAGATAACTTTTATTTTTTACAAAAGGCTTAAAGGTCCAGATAACTGAGAGATTTTCGAGATTCTCTGCGCTTTGCCCAAGAATCTCTGACAAAGTGATAACATCTTCTTCTACCTGATTAACAAAGTGCTTAATCTTTATGGCTACTCTGGCAGTCTCCTGCTGTTGCAGAGTGCGTGTGATCTCAAGCGTAGATTTAACTGCTCCCCAGGTGGATAAGCCTCCCACGAGCCCAACCGCAGTAATGACAAAAAGCGTTACACCGATGCTGAGGACAAACCGGACACTGATTCTCATAGGTTGGACGCCTTGGTATTTCTCAAAATCCAAGCACACGTCCCATACACGGCGGCTTTTAAATCTCTGCTGGCGCCCAAGTTCTTGCCTGAGTGTGGGTGGTCAACTCTGAAAATCAACGATTGCTCTCCTTCGCTTCGTCGGAGCTCATATTTGTGGTTTGAAGACCCACGATCTCGTTTGCAGCGCGTTCGCCGGACAAGTAGGCACCATGTACGGTTCCTGGATAAGTCGCGTGGGTGGCCTCTCCTGCAAAAAATATGCGCTCACCAAGCGGTTTAGCAAGCGTTCTGTAATCGGCGAATGATGCGCCGGGTGGAATACTTGAATACGAGCCACCAGAAAACTCATCTGCATACCAAGCGGTGACCACCGACTCAACAGCCGAAGTTGGCGTACCACTGCCAAACATGAATTTAAGGTCTCTAAGAGCCTGTTCTACGACATCTTCTTTTTTGACCGCTTCTAACGACCTTGCATGACGCCCGTGCGAAAGACCAACTATGACGGGCTCACCTGAATACGGGGTCATCGGGAGGTATTCGATCAGATTCTCGGTTGAACTGTTGAGTAACCCGAGTACGTAGGCATCTTCAGGCCAGAACCGCTTAGAAAAACGCAAAGCGATCTTATTCAGCGTGCCCATGCCAAGTCGACCAATGCTAGTGATCTTTTCGTCAGTCAGGCCCGGCTCAAACTCGACTTTATTCTTCTGCAAAACCCCAAGTGGGAGTGTAACTACCGCTTGATCACACTGTATAACGCCTTGATCGGTCGTGACCATGACTTTATCAAGAGTCTGTGAGATCTTGTTAACCACATGACCATATTTGATGTTAAGTCCTTCAACCAACCGATTTACAATCTGTGAGTATCCTCCACTCACAACTACATCATCACCGCGATATGCGTCGTCCATATTCCAGTGTTTGAAAGAGAGCTCATCCAAATTACTCGCATATTCGGCCTCAATCGTACTTGCTAACCACCATTGGATACCGCGTTTTATTATTGGATCTCCAGAAAGATTCTTGAAGATCGGTGCCAGTGCATCGGCCATGGAGCGACTGCTTGCAGCGCCCGATTGCCGATCATAGAGTTGCTCTAGGATGCTTGCAGATTTTCTTAGTATTTCTTCATAAGCCTCATCTTCGATCTCGCCATATCCGATATCAAAGAGCCATGTTTCCTCCCAGTCCGTCGCCTGGGTGGATAACCCATATTGGTGGGCCATCTTCATCAAAGGATTTTGTGAGGAATCTCCATGTATCCAGGCTGCACCCAAATCCACCGGAGTACCCAAAGAATGATCGGTCCACATCCGCCCGCCCGGTCGATCTCGCCCTTCTACTACGATCACGTCATATCCTTTACTGCTCAGCCTCCTGGCCGCGGTCAGGCCTGCCATTCCAGCCCCGATGACAACCACAGACTCCCCTTCTTTGTCCGAGGAATTGGTATTCACGGCAGAATAAACCCCCTTAGGGGCTGTCAAAAACTGGCCCGCGATTAATATGCCTGATTTCAATACAGCACGTCGGCTAAGCATGTTCATCGTTTAGTCCTTTTAATGATTTATGCCTGTTGCTTCGCCATCATCGATGCAAATAAGCCAGGCTGCTGGGTAAGCTCCTGGAATTTTCCCACCTGATCGATACGGCCCTGCTTCATAACGATGATCTGGTCAGCACCGTGAATCGTACTCAGTCGATGCGCAATAGCAACTCGTGTAACTTTGCGGCGGTTGAGGCTTGCCGTCACTATGGCCTGTGTCTTGTTATCCAGTGCACTGGTGGCTTCATCCAGCAACAGGATTCTCGGCTTTTTAACCAGCGCACGCGCGATAAGAAGACGCTGTTTTTGGCCTCCCGATATATTCCCCCCGCCCTCACTAATCACGGTGTGAAGCCCCATCGGCATCTGCTCGACGTCTTCCTCGAGGCCTGCATCTCTCACCGCCATCCACACATCGTCAAGGTCTATGCTACCGCTTCCGGAAATATTCTCCAAAATAGATCCAGCATTGATCCTCGCAGATTGAAGAACAGAGCCAATCTGGCTTCTGACGCTGCCTATATCCAGCCCATCAAGATCCTGTCCATCAAATAACACCTGGCCAATATCAGGTCGCTCGAATCCAAGCAGTAGTCTGAAAATTGTTGACTTACCGCATCCAGAAGGCCCCACCAATGCAACAAACTTTCCCGGCTGAATATCAAGATCAATACCCGCCAGTATCATCGCGCCGTCTTCCTGATACCGAAATTCCACTTCCGACAACGATATCCCACCTTGGAGAACCCCCGGATCTGTGCCACCTCTAGCAGACTCTTTTTCAGCCTCAATAATTGGCTTTATCCGATTAAATTTCGCGAGCATATCCAGCAGTTCTACCACTGTATTGCTCATAGATGTCAAGCCCATCAAGAATGTCGTCATCGCCGTGGTGAAAGCAAGAAAGGTGCCCAGCGTGAGGCCAGTACCTGTCAACGCTGCTTGCGCGAACAGGCTTGCACCAGCGCCGTATACCAGAATAGAACCAATGAGGGGTACTGAATGATTCAGTGTATCGATGTAGTCTTCTGTCCGCTGTGCCCGAAGTTGCAAGGCCAGTTGTTTCGTGTAGCGACTCATCCATAGGGTAAAGACCCGATGCTGTGCACCTGCGATCCGGATCTTGCCAACAGCATTGGCAATTTCAAAGACAAACCCTTTAAAGCGCCCTTGTAATTCCATCAAAACGCGATAGTGCTTATGAATAGAGGAGAAACCCGTTACCGTAACGCCAAGAACAATCAACCCCAATAGCAATGCTATCAATGCAAGTTTTGCATTGTAGTGAAAGAGCAGTCCAAGATTGAGTATTGTGGTAAGACCGGTCAGCAATGTGCGAATAGTTGTTGAGTTGAACTCTTCTGAGACCTGACTTATTGCCATTAGCCTGTCCAGAAGATCCCCTCCACTGAACCTGCGAAAGAAAGGAACCCGCAGCGACAGCACATGGCAGAAGATTGCGACCTGTGCCTTCGCATTCGCTGCTACAGCAAACCGTATTGTCGCAATGCCCTGAGCGATCGAAAACAATGCGACACCAAAGGCTGCTGCAAAGAGCGCGAATGCAAGCTCGATAACAAACCGTCCGTCAGCATCGGGTATTGCTGTATCCATCAATACCGCTGTCACCTGCGGAACGAGCATTCCAATCACGGTCGTCAGGAGTGATAACGCTATAACAAACCCGACGTCTGGCAGAACATCTTTAATAGCCCATCGCGGAATCTGAGAAATATTTGAAATGTTGGAAGGAATCGGTGTCGAAAACACCTTTGCTTCGAGGGCCAGCAGGTTTGCGGATTGTTCATCAATCAAAATATCCAACTGCTGTCTTGGGTCAACGATACGGTAGCTACCCGACTTGTTTCGTAACAATGCGACCGGATGCCGGCCATCCTCGAGAAATCCCAGCAAAGCGCCGCAATCATCTTTCCACCAGCCGTCCTTGAGCAAGACTTTGCGCACCCTAAGATCTGACGTGCGTGCAATCTGTTGAACCTGACTATCCTGATCTTCATTCTTCTTAGAAAACTCCGGCTCACGGACTTCTACACCCAGCGCCTCACCAACTACTGCCATCGCCGTAAGCAGTTCGGTATGCCTGACAGGTGGTCGGGAGGGTTTTTTATTTAGAAGGTCTCCTACCTCGTTAAGCGCATCTACGAGATTATTTCTGTTTAGCCTCTCAGCGAGAAAAAGGTTCTCGCGTTCTGCACTTTCAGCACGAGTTCCATAACTTTTCAGATAGGCGCAGACCAATCTATTGAAATGGGTAAGCCCGTTGAGCTCATGCTCGGTCGTCGTGCAGATCTCAATCTCGCTCTGCTCGGTTGATGTCTCAATGACCAATCCCGTTGCGATTGGAAACGGTCCACTCGGAGACGCCAGGAATATTTCGGAAAGTCCGCAAAATCCAATACCGCCCGAAACAACCTTCAGCCAGGTCGTCACATCATCAGGTAGATCAAACTGCGAGCCTGGAGTCAGGGTCACACGCCCAGCAGTCGGAATACGCTCACGAGCAGTTTCTGTTTTGTGAGGCTCGACTAATTCTCCAATCAGTGAAGAAAACTGCGTGACCCATGAATCTGTCGCCTGGGAGATAGTTAGGCCAAGGTCACTTAAACAGGCGAAAGCCCGGTCAATCGGAATGGGAACCAGGCGAGCTGGGGTTTCTGAGAACGCTACCAGAACCAAATTCTGATCGACTGAATCTGTGTCGATGGGAAAGAGCAGGCTTCCTCGTGAAGCCCCAAAAAGTCGATGGCGCCAACCGACCGGCAGCCCCGACCGGGCAGAACTAACAGACACCGAGAGGCTGCCCGCTTCGATATACCAGACTGTGCCAGGCTCATTAAGCACGAGCGGCCTGCGCGCTGAAAGCTCAACAGGATTCAAATCGTGCCACTCGGGTAGTAAGAGGTCGGTATCCTGATCGCCCATCCCTTAACTTGCCTCATCCGCTCGCATCAAGCGGGCGTATTCTCCGTTGAGTTCCCACAATTCATCATGAGTGCCGCGTTCAATTATTTTGCCCCTGGATAGAACAAGAATTTGATCCGCGTCCCGAACTGTGCTTAACCTATGGGCAACGATTATGGCTGTGCAGCCCCGCATTCGAAGCCGCTCCATCACAACTGACTCTGTTTCAGCGTCCAAGGCGCTTGTCGCTTCATCGAGGACAATGATTGAGGGTTGGCTGACCAATGCCCTGGCGATTTCTAGCCGTTGACGCTGCCCACCACTGAGATTCGCGCCTCCTTCAAGGATATCTGAGTTGAATCCATTTCGAAGATTATCGACAACCTCCAAAATTGAAGCATCATCACATGCTGCGCGCAGTCTTCCGTTAGAGACCGTTTGATCCCAGAGGGTTAGATTTTCACGAACCGTTGCCGCAAACAATGAGACCTCCTGATCAACAACCGAAAATGAGCTAGCCAACACCTGTTCTGCAATCTCGTCTCGAGGAATATCGTCAAATAGGATCTGCCCATCCCACAGAGCATAATCGCCGCAGATCAAACGCGCCAAAGTAGATTTGCCTGACCCACTGCTGCCTACAAGTGCAACCGCTGCTCCGGGGCGGACCGTAAGATCAATTCCCTTAAAGAACGCTTTCGCAACGGGGCTATGGCCAAAGGTCACGTTAACTAGGTCAATCTTCCCATCAAGCCGAATAATGGGATTGCCCGCACTATCTTTGAGTTCTCTTTTGGCAATCGGTTCAGGCGTAGGATATTTAATGACATCGTCTACCCGATTAAGATCGCCACGCAGTTCCTGAAACTTCTGACCCAGATTTGATAATTCTGTAATCGGCATCAGGAAGCTGGTCATCAGGCTTTGGAACGCCACCAGCATTCCGATTGTTAAATCCCCATTGATCACGCGAAACGCACCTACCACAAGAATCGATGCCGTGGTTAATCCCAGGAGAAGCGAGGGCAAAATCACTAACACCAGGTTAGATAACTGAAGTGCTTGGGCGGCATTAGTACCTTTTGCAAAATATCCACCAAATTTCTGAAAAAAGTCGTCTTCAAGACCGCTGGCTTTTATGGTTTCAATGCTGTTAAGACCCGCTATTGCCGTTCCATAGGTTTTCCCCATCTCGGACAAGACTCGCATATTCAATTCAATGCGGCGTTTAGAGACGAGCTTTAACACCACAAAATTAATCGCTGCAAAAGATACACCTATACCGGTCAGCAACACATCGTAAGAAAACATCACCAAGGCAAAAAAGCCCATCATTACTACCCCAATTGCAGTTTGCGCTAACTCGCCAGACATAAGGCTCGCGAGTTTGTCGTTCAGTTCACTACGATTTGCGATCTCGCCTGCAAAGCGCTGCTGATAAAAACTGATGGGGAGCGTTAGCATGTGCCAGATGTACTTACTAGACATATTCATGGCAAGTTTGATCTTCAGTCGTCGCAGGTAACGCAACTGGAGAAAGTGGAGTAGGCCTTGTGTAACCAGTGCAATCGCCATCGCAAGAATTAATGGCCTAAGCCAGTCGACTCGGCCCCCGAGAATAATGCTGTCAATAAAAACCTGGTTAAAAGCTGGAATCGCAAGACCAGGAATGACGAGGAAAAGACCAGCGAGGAAACAGTACAAGGCGGGGCCAAACGAACCAGTCAAACGTTCGATGATTGCTGGCCAAAGTCCCGGCAGCTTGCCACCAGGGATGAATTCTGGCCCTGGCTCCATGGCCAGAACAACACCAGTAAAACATCGATCAAACTCCTCCCGGGTGATCGTCCGGTGTCCTACCGCTGGATCATTCACATATACCTTTTCTTTATGGCAGCCTTCGTAGGTAACAAAATGATTAAAGTTCCAGAAAATAATAAAAGGCGCCTTTATCTTGGCAAGTTCATCACTCTGGCGGGTTAAGCCCTTGGCCTGCAACCCATAACGCCGCGCGGCCTTTATCAGACTTGATGCCTTGCTGCCATCTCTTGAAACACCACACTCGCGTCTTAGTTCTGCCAACGGCACAAATCGCTTATAAAACCCCAGCACAGCGGCAAGAGCCGCTGCCCCACACTCAACTGCTTCCAATTGGAGAACAGCCGGTGTATGCACTCGACTTGACGATTTCAAACCAATTCGCAGATTAATTGATGCCACTCCAACGCCGTAGCAAAGGAATCACGTACGAAATGGGCCGAAAATACTGAACGGTAGCCCTAACTTTGGCTGTTGTGCCAGAGCTGATCGTCATATCTGGTCCGCCTCCCGATGTCCATCCATAACCAGATACCGTGTCCTGATCTATCTTCAAGGAGGCATAGACCTGAATTCGTGACTGCGTTCGGGTCAACTCAGCAGCCACCTCCTGATTCCCAACTACCGCGACCACGGCATCTGTGCTTACTGGAAACGCAGATACATCCGCGATAACACCAATGATGCTGCCATAGCGTTCACGTTTAACGGTCGATGGCGTAATGTTCACTGGCATCCCAAGTCGGATTTTTTTGCCATCTCCAACCTTAAAATACCCAACTGCCATTAACCTGCTATCCGAATCTTCCGCCTCAATGAATCCGAGAGTTTCTCCAGCGCGAACAAATTCGCCAAGCACAGCGCCAATTTCTAAAACGACCCCATTATGGGTATTTACGATCTCTCCTCCTTTCTTCAATGATTTCTCAAGTCGAGCTATATTCCTAAGCGCATCCTGGATTTGAATATCCAATTCTGCGGCTTCTTCAAATCCCTTTTGCTTGAGCCTGGTCTCATCAATAGATATTTCTTGCAGCTGTGCAGTAAACTCTGCTATCCGATTTCTCTGTTCCGCGTAAGCCTCCTCTGTCTCGAGTTTCTTTAGCTCAAGCTGTTGCGCCTCCAGCTCAAGATCTGATTTCTTAATTCGCACATCAACTAGTTTCTGATAGGCCTGAAGGACCATTTCGTCCGAAGTAAGCTGCGACTCAAGCAACCGTTTAAAGCTTTGGTATC
>Ga0206683_10003591_pt1 | contig 10237 bp, 9 predicted proteins | sample M280m12015metaG_FD_155483 | JGI IMG/M metagenome (GOLD analysis project Ga0206683, IMG submission 155483) | Ammonia-oxidizing marine archaeal communities from Monterey Bay, California, United States - M2 80m 12015 | ecosystem: Environmental > Aquatic > Marine > Intertidal zone | place: USA...
TGATATGTATTGTATACCATGTTCTTGCTATGTCACTGTTATTTTGACTAATGATGTGTAAGGTATGTTTAGTAATGCTGTGTTAACGCTATTTGGACTAATGATATTACCTGTATTTTATTTGGTGCTGTGTTAACGCTATTTTTTAACATGACACAACGATCCTGCTATTTCAATGCTAACATTTAGTTAGGGTAAACTATAATTAGACTATTATTTTTGTACCTAACCAATTCTCACCTACTTTTATCGCGATACCTATTTCTCACTCCGCAACCTATTCCAGCTATGTCGGTCCGAACCCGATAGTAAATCAAAGAATAATAATAATAATAATAATAAAATAAAGTATTAAACAAAAATAAAGTTCAATAACCTTCAAATTAACAACAACAATCACCTTTAATCTTCTTTAAACCCGCACGATGTTTTCCAAACCGTTTATCAACACAGTTACTGGTCGTCCCAGTAAATTTTCGCGCATCCTGGCACCGTGTTCTGGAGAAGCCAAACGCGCCAGCCTTTGGAGATCCGTACCCAGAGATGGCAGCATTGACTTCGACAAAGTGTACCGTTGGTGCCATTACATCACCACGAACAACTACGACAAGTGGAGCCTTCGCGACAGTAACCTTTCTTACGACCGTTGTTTGCGCCAAGCGACCGAAGCCTTCTTTGGCGAGATGATGACCTGGCACATACTGGACAACGGCGACAACAGTCTTTTGCCAGACTGGTACACTACACCGGACGATAGATGGTCTTCGATGCAAGTAAGTTGGAGGGCAGATCACCTGTCAAACTGCAACACGGCGATCGAAGACAAAACTAAGAATGTAAGGGACCCAGGGATCGCATTGCAATACTCGTCCAACGACCGCATAACGCGCCGTTCCGCAAACTGTCACCCCGTATTGACAGGTAACGTTGGACCCAACTACTTCCTGAACATCCTGGAACATCGAAACGTGAACGGCAATCACCAGTACCGCGTTGCCGCCATTGTACGTGGCATAGACGTGTACTACAACCGCGATTTTGAATATCGTGGGCGCAAGTTGGTCGGACCAATGAAGAACGGCAACCAACACAAGAAGCAGTTGACTCTGGAGGTTCTGCGCAACTGTCCCGGCGTAACGTTTTACGCGCCCAAGCGAGCAGTGAAACCTCGTCGTGTATCCTTTGGAGAGAACACGGTGATCGAAATCGAGAATACGTGCACTGGACCGAAGTTCAAATTTGACGAACTAAAGAAGGCAGAGGAGATGCCGGAGATGGAGTTTGGATACAGTAGTCCATAGAGTAAAATAGACTATAACCTTGTACATAATTTTTAATATAGCATGATTCGATTTACACGATTTCTTACAACTAGACCACTACCATATGTTATCGCGGAGATGGAGGAAAGAGAACTTAGTAAACCGGTAGCTAGATATCGCGATGGCGTTGATACCTATTGGTCTAGTCAACTTGGTTCATTCGAGGATTATACATCACCGAAGAAAGGTGTAGCGAGCAGTAAGTTGGCGGCACACCAGAAATTCCACAATGAAAATGACAGTGCCGATGATATTACATCTCGTTGATAAACCATAAAAAACAACACGCCGAATATAACGTAATACATGGCAGCTCCTAGAGTTATTGCTATATTACTAATTCGGTATAGAATGTGCATTTGTCCCTGGTAATACGAGTCGATGTCCTCCGGTAGAAGCCAGAATCGTGTGTACCAGTATAATCCCAGGGTCATAAATACAGCGTACAGAAAGAAGAGCCACCAGGTATCAGTTTTCAAGTTCGTATTCAGTAGTTCTATTCCCCGTAGTATAGTATATACTTTACCACCGTAATTCATCATAACGGTGTGCCTTAGAAAAAACTTAGCGTCTGGGATAGATATAAATTTATCTGCTATACTCATATATTATAGTTTTAATTTGCTATAAATACTAGATTATAATCAAAAATATTTACTTTTGTTGTACCGAAATTTATCAAATGCATTTTTTTGTATGTCTTCGAACTTCTTACCATATACTTCCTTAAAAGTGTCGTGTCGCCTAAGGACGTTACAGCGCGTTTTCTCCGCGTGGCAATTGGGACATAAGGCTTGTAGATTGTCGTAAGTATCAGTTCCCCCATCACAGAGTTCGATTATATGATCGACGGCAAATCCCGGCGGCAGTATTACATCGCACATATTGCATTTATACTTTGACTTGTACGCGATCTCGATTCTATGAGAAGTGGAGTACGCACGTCTCTGTACCTTTGCTTTTAATCCACGAATATATTCTTTGATCGAGAGTGCTAAGAGAAGCCCAAACTCTCTATGTATATATACCATTAAAGGGTCTATTGAATCCTCAAGAATATATTCACTATCGAAGTGTAATTTGCGTGGACAACCTTTGATTATCATTTCCGTTAAAAAGAAGGTCGGTCTCTCCTTTTTCAAAACAGTTTCGATGTCGGTTATACTATATGAACGAACCGGACCGTTTTTTCGAACCGATATTTCCATTTTAATATCAATGTTGTCTAATATATAGTGTTTTTTTGATACCAATTAATATGTATAATGCTAATCAAACTTTTCAAAAAACAAAATAAAATTAACGGTCATATGATATTAGATGTACTTTGAATATAAAATATTGTGCGTGATACACGAAATTTTGAATACATAAATATTGTGCGTGATACCTAATTATATTAATAAAAAAATATGTATGGGTAGTAGCATCATATTAAATTAATATACCACACTCGCCGGACGTCCGGTACAAATACTAATAGTAAAATCAAATAAATAATAAAGTAATACGAATTAATCAACAAAACTTACACAAAACAATCACAAAAGTAAAACAAAAACACCGCAAACAAATTTAATCACAATGTTTAATCGCAACAACTCGTTCGAGCACATTAACCAGTCCCCGATGGACACCTTCCTGGAAGAGTTCGGAGGAGAGACCCCGACCTCGACACTCGGTACCCCGACGATGACCCAGGGATCCCCCCTCATAAGCGACGACCTCGGTGATCTTATGGACACTGGTCTAGATTCGCCGCGCATGGATGCCGTATTCAACATGACCGAAGAAGAGTTCGTAAACTCTTGCGATCAACAGGTACCGGAGGACTTCGACCCCACGACAGTATTCGATGGCGCCGCCAACGGGGCTGATAGCCTCGAAGGTATTGCAACGGACGACGAAGAAGAAGCCGACGATGAAGAGGAAGTCGAAGAGGAATCCACTGATGTAGACCAAATCACCGTGGAGAAACTTGAAGCACTTGTCGAAGAGTACAAGCAAAAGGACGCGAACAACAAGCGCAAACTGGGCGAGATGCAAGAACGTATCGACGACATGGAAGGCGAAATCGACCAGCACCTGGAAGACAAGGACGAGTTACAGGCAAAAATCGACAAGTTCGAATCCAGAGATCCTGACGCGACAGACTCCGAAGGCGAAGGTGATAACTCCGGCGAAACTGTTCGTAGATGTCACGAATGCAAAGCCGCCGAGGCAAATGTGTGCGAACCATTCAACCAGGTGCACTTCCACCACGTAGACGAAGCCGGAAAGCAGCACGACATCGAGTATTATTGTCCGGACTGCAAACCCGTGTCTTACTTACGATCCCGTGCACTCGCCTTTGCGAACGAAGTACATGCGGACTGCCACGGTGATTTCGGCGCGACTATATCCAGATTACCCGCCGTCGTAATCCCAGGGTCCAGGAAGATTACCTTCCACCAGTTGAAAACCGCGCCCACTCGTCCGGCAAAACGTCGTCGCGTCTCACCACAGGCGAAGAACATCTTCCCACTTATGGACCCGACAGAACCCAATCGTCCGACTCAAGTACCATGTCCATGGGGCTGTGGTCATGTTTTCTACCCAGACAAGGGCAACTGGGACCTTCGCAAGTTGAAGCACCACATCGCGGACCCACAGAACGGTTGTTTATCACCAGAGGAGAAGATGCGCACCCCAACCACGGTCGCGAACGTACCATACTACAAGCGCAACATCGAATGTCCGGTGGGCACTTCTGGTATCGACGCACTTATCATGCACGGGTTCAAGAAACTTAAGACGAATCCATCCGTCGATTGGGTCGGTGATTTCCTCAAGCATCAATGCGGAGTGTGCGATTTCCGTCACTACAACAAGTCGCGGACCGAAGAGCACCGCCGCCGCAACCACACCACTAGTTGTTAAAAAGTTTAGTATAAAAGTATCATAGATGTAGATAAATGGGTGTAGTAGTTTCAAAACAGCCTTACGTAAAAGTAGCGGATAAAGACCCTATATATAATTATGGTGTTTCTTATAAAGATGGGATGTGTAGCGTCCCTACTGAAAAAAAACCGTACTACGATTATGATAGAAAGTCTTCAACACCTGCGCCAGACCGACGGTCTGTTGGAGCAGACGCTTGCTAAATACCAGCGACAAATCGACGACATAGACTTGCAAGTAAAGTCCGGACTCAAGCGCGGTGTTAATAAACAGGCATTGCTATCGAAATTACGAAGGAAAAAGATAATTATGTTTTATAGCGAGCAAGCTAGACTGAAACGCGACCAACTTGTACAGCGACAATTCGCGTTGGAACAATTAAATATTACTACAATGCAATTGGAAGCGATGAAAAAGACCGCATCCGTATTTCGTAATTTTAATAGGGTACATGGTAGTATTGATAAGATAGAACAACTACAGGATACGATTGAGGAGCACGCCGATCAGTTGTTGGAAATAGATAGTATTATTAATAAGGAAATAGCACTAGACTGGACGGAGGATGAACTTGAAGAAGAGCTGACTTCATTGATGTCGGAACCACAGGAAATAGCATTGGATGTGTTTCCTACCGTGCCTACAGAGGTCCAGGGGGATACCATCTCGGGAAAAATGGCTGGTCACGAAAAACTGCCTTTACTAAGTTAATTACATTATTTACACTTCCACTGTATTATACAACATAGTAGCCAACTTCTTATACCTGTACAATCCTTTAAATTTAACAAGAAATTCATCTTGAGAATGATTAGCTACGAAATCAAATAATTGGGACTTAGATGCTATTCCCTTATCTTTAAATTTCATCGCGGTCTTCGGACCTACCCCCTTTAGAGATAATAGATCGGATTGACATTTAATTTTGATAGGTAATTTTTTTACCTTGAATAGGTCAATTACCGTAGTATTCTCTTTCTCAGCTACGTGGTGTATGATTTCCATTAGAGCATCGGCATCGTCTAAAGCATGATGTGCCCTGTACCCTTTCCCGAAGAGACACCTATAAATATTGGGCTGTGAATAGGAATCCATGTCCAATTTAATACGTAACATTCGTAGTGAATCATTAAATTCCACGCTATCGTAAACCAGATCGTTCCTATCACAATTTCCCTTTACAATAGGCATATCGAAGCTTTTCCCATTGTGTGCTATCCACATGTACTTCTGCCCAAAGTCCAGTGCTGCCTTTAAGGCTTCCTTCGTAGTGATAAATTTTAAGGATTTCGGTGTCTCGTTGACCTTGTATTTATCTAGAAATTGTTTCGCCACCGAAACTTTATCGTGGTTATTTTCTAGAGCATAGAGCCACTGTGAATTAGTATACTTGTCGGCATTCTTTCTTGCCAGATCGGAGCGAACCAGTAGTTTACTGATTGCATTCGCTTGCTTGAAAACACCGGAGCGTTTCAGATTCGATGGTAGTGCGTGCTTTTCAACCAATAACTTAGTCCAAAATCGTATGGACGATTCGGGATGTTGTTTCATTTCATCTAAGGAAGCGATAACTTCTTCGCCGGTTGAGTATTTATCGCATGGATTAATAAGACTATGGTATGATTCATTGGCTTTTTTCAAAGCAATTTCCAACATGCGTGTCGCGGGACGTTTTTGTTTTTTCTGTAGAAAGGTTGTTTCCAAATCGTAGGTTAAGAATTTCTTCATTTAAACTATGATAGAGTATTTAAGTAGTCTATTTTATAATAAACCATGCCAAAATATTTTATAGGCAATGTATTGTCCCCGACCGAAACACAACCAGAATCCCACGACAAAACCTTTGCATTTACACGTGAAGAAACGAATTCATTGAATATGGCAGGTGTACCTATACGCATGGAACATCACCCGGAGATGACTGTCGGAGTTATTAAGCGCGGGTGGACAGACAAAGAGGGAAGAAAGTGGGTATTGGGGTCTTTAAACGACGACGGTCTCCAATCTCGATTTGCCAAATATGCAATAGGAAAGGGTCCAACAGGAACCGCATACTACACCGGACTGTCTTTACAACATACCCACACACAATTCGCATCGGGAAAAACGGTGAAAACTCCGGTGGAAGTATCACTATGTGTAAATCCTAGACGAGACGATTGTCGTATTGCTTTTGTCGAAAGTAACTTGAATCACGATGAATCAGAAAAAGTAACCTATAAAATACTTCAACAGGCTTCTAATAAAATGGCAACTGAAACTCCAGTAGAACAACCTCAAGAACAACAAAAAGTAGAAGAAACTCCAGCTGCTCCGGTAGCAGAAACTCCTAAAGAAGAATCTCCCGAAATGTCTCGAGAAGAAATGATGAAGGTGATTATTCAGCAACAAAAAGAATTGGAAGATCAAACTTCGAGTAAAACCGAAGAACAAAAAGAGTTGGAGGAACTAAAAGCTATGATGAAAAAGCAGAAGGAGGAAGAAGCTGCCCAGGAAGCAGAAAAAGCCCGTGCTCTTTCCCAAGCGTTGGTAGATCAGTGGGCTTCTACTCTTGATAAATCTACGATGACAGACGCAAACAAAGAAAGCATTATGAAAATGGCTCGTGATTTCCCAAAAGAAAGCATGGAAATGCTTCGTGTAGCCCACTGTGCCTCGAAGGCTCACAAAGCTCAAGTTCAGAAGTTTGAAGATTTCAAGAAAATGTCGGAAAACATGGCGTTGAAGGAACGTTTTGAAGCAGTCATGCAGAAGAAACGTCCACGTGAACAGGCTGTCCAAGAGATTAATCATGCTGCTTCCACAAAGCAAGTTGTGAAGAAACAACGAAGGAACACCGAAAATAGAGCACTTTCTATTATTAAGCAGTACCGTGCGTCCGGATCTGCCCGTGATCATATGAGCGCATTGCAAGAAATGCAAACCCCAAGGCGTAGAAGTAGACAACCATATTATTAATATTATAAATATCTAGATGGATAATGACCCCCTAATTTACTTACACTCGGATATCCCAACACTCTATTATCTTTAGGTAGACTCACTTCATTATACAGGTTTATATACCCCTGGTGATCTACCAACCACAAATTACTCATTTCGTCAACATTTCTTGTCACAAAACTGGGATTATCGTCAGTTACATTTACATAATACTCCAGAGTCCAATTATTATAATATGGATTACCCGGTATTCTCAGAGTGTTCAAAACACTTCCCACCTCTATTCCTACCGATTCGAACCACATTTTAAGTGTCACATCTTTTCCTTCTACCCGTAATTGTTTCGGGGCGCTCCATGGATGAATATGAATTATTTGATCACAATGCGTGTGTACACCTGTATGATACCACTTCTTTATGTATGCATATTCTGGCGGTGATCTACACGTGTCAATGGGTTTATAATGTTCATATTCTACCGGTTCGGTCATATTCCTATCTCGCATGATCATATTGTGTCCAAATAAAGAAATGGAATATCCTATGTGTATATGATCGCCGACAATCGGTCTATATTTTAATTCGTACTTGTTACCAAATAAAAACAAATCTTTACACTGTTGCAACGTAAATTGTTGGTAATAATAGCTGAAGGAATTTGCAATTTTCCGTTCAGCTAGGGCAAACTCCGGCGAATCTATACCCCTAAGGAGGTCGCATGAATTACCAAACATTGTACTAATATATTTTTTATCACCTACCTGTATAATAGCTATGGTAATAAAATAAAGAATTAAAAATGAGCTTAAAAAATATACACAAAGGAGTTTATTCATTTAATTAAATAACTATTATATTTATACCTAATAACGCAATTTTTTACTCTCTGATCTCAATTTCATACCTTCTGTAGGGTTGTGCACCAAACGCTGCTTTTCTTCGACAGTTGACAAACTCGCCGAAGTCATATCGGTACTACGTCTCCTACAACACATGAACAACCCACCGGCGATAAGACCCAACAAAACTGCAATAACTACTAGAATGGTTATGACACTCTCAAGGTGATCATTCCTTTCTTCATCCCGTTCACCAGAGTCACCGACTGTAACATTTCCACTTACTGTGGGAAACCCAGCCGATTCGTCTACTAGACCACCAGATTTCAAGGTATACGAGGTACGCAACCTTCTAGTTTCCAACGCGAGATTCTGTATCATGGCAATCACCTCCACTTCGTACGCATCCATGTTAGCCATTTGCAACGGCTGTAAATCAAACATTATGGTACCAGCCTCCCCATGAGTAAGACCGGTTTTAGACGACGAATCTGTTGTTGTTGTCAAATCGCTAATATCACAGTCTAATACGGCTTGGTCAAAAAGAGGTAGACCGGTGATACGTGAACTTATACGAGTACATGTCCAATCTCCTGTACCGGAATCGTATCGCATTTGCATAATCAAATCCGACGATATCAATTTCGATGTGATTGGCTCACCTGTCAACGAAGCTTCGTATCTATTAAATTTAAAGTCTATATCCTTCATTTCCCAACCTTCAGCGGCTTGTTTACCCGCGGGATCTTTTGTATTTACATATACATCGGTTGTCAGACGTACAAGGGAAGAGGTCAATGCCGACCGACAATTTTGTACCACGCCATTTGCATCGGTAACATCAGAGTCGATCTTTGTCAATGCAACATCATTTCCCAAACGATCCTCACACTGTAGCGATAGTCCCAATTTTAATTCACCGTTGTAAGTGGTGGTTGCCCCTAATGGACATTTACTAAATGCCGTAGAAATCTTAGCTATGGAATCAACATCTACAAATTGAAATGTACCACGTAGAACTACATCTTGCTCGGTGGAAGTGTGCTCATACCAATGATTATTCGCACCTGGATTTGACAAAGAACAATCTTGAATTATACCACATTGACCCACCAAAGATATTATATTACCGGTACTAGTGGGTGATAAATCATGAACCACAGTCATACTGTCCGTATTCTCGCCGCCTTCATGTTGGAAAGCATCACTAAGAGAAGCATTTACCCATACGGTATCGTCTACGTTTTTCTCCTTGGCACTTAGGTCAATTTGTAGTTTATAACAATCGCTACTACCGGCACATTCCAAAAGTTGCGATTCGCACTGAACCCAACTAATCCCATGAACAACAACACTACGTTGTAAGGACGGGGCTACCAGAGTAGTAACACTGGTAGTAGCAGATGCATCCCTAGCTATCGTCAGGGCAAATTCCTGGTCTTGGCAGTAGGTGATTGGATCTCTCCCTGCTTCTAAACTAGCCCTCTGGTATGTCAGACCAATCGAATGAACCATTCCATAATTCTGATTTGTGTCATCAATTGAATCTATACCATTTGCCGTTGAATCACAACGCTTAAGTGTCAACAAATCTACGTTTGCGGCATCGCTGAGTACAATTGCATTATTATCACCATTAGGAGCCGGAGTTGGAGCTTGAGTAGTAGTTGGAGCCAGAGTCGGGTGAACATCGCTGTCCGGACAGGAGTTTTCAACACATCCGGCATATGAACCATCCGACGCTATATTGTTACATTTTACGGTGCTTGTACCTGTATTATACCTAAACCCCTGTAACGCGCCACCACTTAAATAAACAGCGTAACAACCTTCAGGTACTCCTGTTGCGCTTATCGTATTAAAGGTTCCCACTCCCAGTTGATCACTAATATCGCTACACGTACTTTGATCTACGCTACCGTCGGGCAACCCATCATAATGATCACTATAATAATCTATACCAGCCACCGTTGCTAAAACGGTTGAACTACATGGAGTGGCTGTAGTAGAAGCAGCCGTAGTGGTAGCCGGAGCGGCTCCTTCAGCTTTTAAGACACACGCTGGAAAGAAACCAGCGGCTCCTCCACACGCCTCTGAACCTGGGAAAGCACGGTTGTCGTATTCCACCGCACCATCCTTCAGGTTACAGGCTCTGATGTTACCTACTGTTACTTCAAACGTGTATCCATTATC
>Ga0206683_10003592_pt1 | contig 10236 bp, 9 predicted proteins | sample M280m12015metaG_FD_155483 | JGI IMG/M metagenome (GOLD analysis project Ga0206683, IMG submission 155483) | Ammonia-oxidizing marine archaeal communities from Monterey Bay, California, United States - M2 80m 12015 | ecosystem: Environmental > Aquatic > Marine > Intertidal zone | place: USA...
TAAGACGCCTGATGTCAGTGTCAGGGAGCACCTCGGCCTCTTTCCAGACTTCTCCTCCAGACTTCATCAGCCAGGAAACGTCCTTGATACTGCCAAGTTCGACCTGGCTATTAATATCAGTCAGATCCTGAGGAAGGCGCACCAGCAACTGCTCCAGCAGGGTGATGGAAAGCGATCTCTGTGCTGCTGGCTGCCAGGTTTTAACACTCATCATTTATATCCTTGCCTTATAACAACATCAATAGTATCGCGATGACGCAGGGACTAACCTTTCGCGGCGTTTTGGATGCTACCTCAACTGGCCCTGCTGTAATCAGGCTAATGGCCTCAGCTAATTGCAGCTATTCCAGCGGCAGGAGCACAGGAAAAAAAACATCCCGAAAGCCTCGGCCAAAATGGAGCGGGCGACGAGATTCGAACTCGCGACAGCCAGCTTGGGAAGCTGGGACTCTACCAACTGAGCTACACCCGCTGAAAATTTGTAACCATCCCTATTTTGGCATCAATCTCATCTGCTTGAGAAGCGATTTTAAAGATCTTTCGGATCAGTCGCTGATTAATAATAGAACAACTCCCACCACCAGAAACAACATACCAGTCCATTCCTGTCGGGTCGGTCTTTCCTTGAAGAAATAGTAAGAAATCAAAACTGAAATCAAGAATTCCACCTGACCCAGTGTCTTAACATAGGCTGCTCGCTCAAGCGTAAAAGCAGTGAACCAACCCACCGAACCAATAACACCGGTAATCCCAACAAACAAGCTGGGCTTCCAGTGATGTGCTATTAAACCAAGTTCCCGTTTATCCCTAACTATCACCAAAAGCAAACTCATGGCTGTCTGAATACACACCATAGCAGCCAAAGTCACCGCCGCCGCAATAACAGCTGATTCAAGTTGCAGGGACAAGCTAGCCATACGAATCAATAATGAAGTCAACGAGAAAGCAATGCTGGCGGCAATACCGTAAGCAGCTGATCGACTGAATAAGCCCCCCCATCGGCCTACACCCGTTAAGTTGACCAGTAACAAACCAATACAACAAATAATGATTGCCAGCCAGCCACTGGCAGATACCCAGTCAGAAAAAAAAGACACCCCCAGTAGTGCTGTGACCAGAATCTCGGCCCTTACATAAGTACTTCCTACAGCAAAATTGCGAAGTTTGAATAATCTGATTAACAGCACCGTTGCAACGATCTGCAGGGCCCCTGCCGCCAACACAGAAAACAGAAATGTAGGCCCAAGCCGGGGCAACTGAATTCCTTGTACCTGGACCGCGAGATACAGCAAGGCAAACGGCAGCCCGAACAGGTACCTCACCAGGGTTGCCCCCTCCGCTGAGATATCCGAAGTTAATTGTTTTTGTGCCGCTGTTCGAACAGACTGCAGCAGCGCGGCCATTAGCGTCCACAAGACCCAGGGTTCTAACAACTGATCACCAGCTTCACCCGGCGCAGATTAGGGCTTATAAAACTAATCAGAATTCCGCCAATTACCATGAAAACCAAAAGGAACTCGGTGGTCAAGATAGGCCCTTGCCAGTGGTCCTGCTGCAACATTTTCGGCGTCAAGAATGACCAGGTGACTCTTATCAATAGCAGCATCATAGACATTGGTGACCAGGTAGCCCTCGCCTTCACTCGTCCCTCGGGCTACAAAAACAGGCTCAGAGGCAGCAAAATTCGGTCCTAAATCGAAGGTATCAACACAACCCTTTTCATGGTCGACATGGCCAATAGCAGTAAACCCACCCGACCGTGAAGATTCAGCGCCCTGGCAGCCAAAGTAACCGTGCCGGTATTTCAACCCTGCGTAGCGTTCATCCAACCTTGGAAATTCGCAGACATTATCATGTAATTGTTCTACTTGATATTCATTGGTACTGGCTGCCAGATCAATTGTCCAGCGTTTCAATACTGCATTGGCTTTTGCGGGATCTGGTTTGCTGCCGTCAGCATGGGGAAATAACGGTGCCTCCCCATATTCGCAAACATCACAGATCAATCGATCACCGACCTGGTAAGCATTCATGGGATGGAAAACATAAGCAGCAGGACCTTCAAACCAGCGAATATTCGAGACCTCATCGCCTCGTTTTAGAACACCCAGGTAGGCGCCTTTTTCAGGTTCCCAGGCAAACGCAGGACCGCCGGCCATAGCCCTCTGTAAAGACCCAGTCAGTGGCATAATGGGGAACAGCACATAATCCCTGGTAACAAGAAAATCATGTACCATCGATGAATAAGGTGCATCAAAAAACTGGCTTTCCGTAAGCTCTCCATCCTTATCAACGACGTGATAGGACATCTTCTCCGACAGCAAACCGTCTATACCATAGCCGAAAAACAAAAGTTCTCCGGTTTCAGGATCAATTTTGGGATGGGCTGTCATGGGCCCTTTCAGTTTATGCTGGTAGTCATGGGTGCCAATAGAGTCCAGATTATCTGGATTCATTTCAAAAGGGGCATGACCTTCTTCGAGCGCCAGCAATCTGCCTGCATGCCAGATTATATTGGTATTGGCAATGCCATCCGTCTCTATACCGGCAACACTGGGGTCCGCATCCATAGGATTAAAAGCTGAAAACAGGCTTCGCCCTGCTTCTCGCTCTTTGTTCCATTTCACGGTCCTGGCCCAACGGTTACGATATGAGACCTTGCCATCTTCAATCTTAAACCCATGTACCATGCCATCCCCTGCGAACCAATGATGAGCCCCTCTCGGAGCAAATTGGGGGTTTGGGCCATTACGGTACAAAGTGCCTGTCAGATCCTCTGGCACTTCGCCTTCAATAATCAGATCTGCAGCATCACATTCCATTTGGATAGGGGCAAAACCACCTACAAGATTAGGGTGATTCGGAAACGGTTTAGCCATGGTCCTTCGCCTCGTTTTTTTTCAATTGTCGTTAGTGCAAAACAGTCGAGCCATCACCTGCTGAAACCAGCTTTTACGAGGCTGATCGATCACGCCGATAGATACTTGATGCCCTTTTACAAGGCCGCCAAAACCGCTTCTGCTGAACTTACTTCAAAAGCGCCGCCTTTTTCGAGATTGAGAACAGTTATTCTGCCGTCTTCAGCAATCAACGAATAACGGCTTGAACGGGTACCCAGGCCAAAACCCGAACCATCCATTTCCAAGCCCATGGCTTTGGTGAATTCACCATTACCATCTGCTGCCATGATGATTTCTTCGGCGTTCTGTCCTTGACTCCAGGCATTCATTACAAATGCATCGTTCACGGAAAGGCAGACAATAGCATCAACTCCCTGGGCCTTTATCTTATCTGAGTTGACGACATAGCCAGGCAAATGGGCAGCGCTACAGGTTGGTGTGAAAGCCCCGGGAACAGCAAATAAAACCACTTTCTTGCCTGAACAAAGCTCACCCATATTCAAATCTTCAGGGCCTTTCTCACCCATTGTTTTTAATGTCACTTGCGGTATCTGATCGCCTATTGCTAAAGCCATAACTTACTCCAATTGATTTTATACGAAACTGACTGCTAGCAAGTCTCCACCTATGTGTCTTCAAACTCAAGTATTTCCATGGAAATCTTTCAAGTGTTTGCCTGATTGGATCAGATACAACCTAGAATCTGTTAATGGCACGACCGATACGACGATCTAATCGCTTCTGAACTCCTTTGCATACCGGGAAATCACTTTCTGCAAGAAACCCACCCACCCTAAAAAAATAATTCTTCCTGGCCTGGCACTTGCTGAAGACAGTATTAGCGCCACATAACCAGAGCCAATAGCAAGTAGCAACACAGCCTAGATAGCTAAGTACTGACCCCTGATTACGATTGACGGAAAGGTTGACCATTCTTACAAATCATGAAATTTCGCTCGGGGTCATCCTGAACAAAGGCTTTATCCACCCCCCTGGGATACATAACGGCGCCATCGTGAGCAAATTGCACGATATACGCTTTCCGAACGTCATCGGTCAGGTTAGGTCCGGTTCTATGCGGGGTCAGCGAAGAAAGAACCACGATATCTCCGATATCTGCCTCAACCGCTATTGCTCGTTCTTCAACATTATCAGCGCGTTTATCCAGGCATTCAAAACCCAGATCAGTCTGCCAGTGCTCCAGTGTTCCAGATCTATGAATACCCGGTATCACCCAGGGACAGCCGTTTTTTACTGTGGCCGGGGTAAGCGGTAGCCAACAAGTTAAATAGTCTTGTGGAGCGACAAAGGTATAGCCATTATCCTGGTGCCACGGAAACTCCAGATGCGTTTCCGGTTTCTTATAAACCGCCTGATCCCAGTACAGCCTGGCATCATTGCCCAAAAGATCAATGCACAGATCAGCAAATACGGGCAGGTGAACAAAATTTCGAACTGGCTCTGATTGCTTGACAAGATGAGCGGTAAAAGTGATGTCATCCGCTCGGTTAATGAACATCTGGCCCTTATGATGTTCCCGTAACCAGGCATCTCGCGCAGATTCTATTGGATCAATTTCATTTCTTAGGGTTCTGATTTGGTCCTCGTCTATCACCGCTTTCAGCAAAAAACAACCCGTTTCATTCCATTGTCGAGCCTGCTCCGGGCTTATCCTCCTGAAAGGGCCGGACCGATCTTGCCACTGGAATTGCTCACTTCTCTGATCAAGTTTCATGGCTTCTACCCGATTATTTCCGCTAATCCTGGCAATTGCGCGATAGCTTTAGCCAGCAATCTGTCTTTCTCGGTCACTCTGTTGCCCGCATCGTGGGTGGTCAGCCGGAGGTCAACAAGGTTATAAACATTGCGCCAATCCGGGTGATGCTGCTGCTGTTCAGCAATAGCCGCAACGTCGGTCATAAAAGCAAAGGCTTCTTTGAAATCCTTAAACCTAAGGCTAAGTACTAAACTGTCATCCTTTTCCTGCCACATAGTGGTCCTCTCACCTTTTCTGACCTGCAGCCACCAATGATACCCGAAAGATACCCAATAACATGAAAGCACGTGCGTTAAATCTGAACTCAGAGATCATGGATGTTGCACTTTCTTTTACATACGGTAGTGTCGACCAAGAAACACATTAATTGAGAAACACCAGCATGGATATAGCCGATCTACCCAGACCAGAGTATCCAAGACCTATCCTAGTAAGGCCGGACTGGCTCAACCTCAATGGTCTTTGGGGTTTTTCAGCAGACCAGGAAGGCAACGGGTATAAGCAAAACTGGCCAACGCGGACAGACTGGCCAGATCAAATCAGGGTGCCATTTGCACCGGGTACCCGTGCCAGCGGCATTAACCTGGGCTTTGATGCCAACCGCGTCTGGTATCAACGGACGTTTCGTATTCCAGCCTGGTCCGGGTCTGAAACCATCCTGCACATCGGGGCCTGCGATTATCACACTAAGGTTTTTATCAATGGCCACCAGGTCGGCGAACATCGCGGCGGTTACTCTCCTATTCGAATCAATATTACAGCCAGCCTGAAGCCATCGATCAACAACCTGGTGATCTGCGCCGAAGATTCCGGTTCATGGCAGCAACCGCGTGGTAAGCAGGCCGGAGATACTCGCTGGCCAATTGACTACGACCCCATCATCGGCATCTGGCAGACCGTCTGGCTGGAACCGGTCCAAAGGGATCACATAGTATCGATTGCGACTGAATACAATCTTAGCAAGCAACGTCTTAAACTAACCATCAACCTGGCCAACCAGGTCAATGGCACTATTCGCGTAAGACTATGTAATGACGGAGTCAATCATGCCGAGATAACCCAGGACTGTGCTGGAAGGACAGAGGTCAAAGCCGCCTTGACGATCAATGCCCCGCAACTCTGGTCCCCCGACTCACCCACCCTTTACGATTTATACATCGACCTAATATCAATAAAAGGTGATCAACTCGACAGTATTGCAAGCTATACCGGGTTGCGTGAGATTAGTATTTTGGATAGGAAACTTTGCCTCAACCAGCAACCCCTCTACATCAAGGGCGTGCTTGACCAGGGCTATTTCCCTGAAGGCTGGTATACACCGCTTGATGATGCCGCCCTAATACAGGACATCGAGCTGGTTCAGGCAATGGGTTTTAATCTGGTTCGCAAGCACCAGAAGGCTGAGGACCCTCGTTTTCTTTACTGGGCTGATCAGAAAGGTCTGCTGGTCTGGAGTGAGATGCCTTCGGGTCGAATTTTCAGCACCGAGTTAATCGAACAGTTAACCAGCGAGTGGCTACAATTGATGCGCAGGGATCAGGCCCATCCCTGCATCATCTGCTGGGTGCCTTTTAATGAATCCTGGGGTGTCTGGCATCAGCGTGCTCGCTCACAACAACGGGCATTTGTCGACGCGACCGTCGCCCTGACAAAAACCATGGACAGCACCAGGCCGGTCATCGGCAATGATGGCTGGGAATACAGTTCGGGAGATCTGTTTACGCTGCATCTGTATGACAGCCCAGCGAAAACACTGAAAGCAAAATTGCGAGAACTAATATCGGACCCGCATGCCTTGTTATCTTCATCTGAACAGGCCCGGCCCGGCGCATTACCTGGGGCCGACCCTAGCAACCTGCCTGTACTACTGACCGAATGTGGTGGAATAGGTTATGTTGATGATGCTAACCGGGAGGATCTGTTTGCCTACGGTCACATACCCGATTCAACCAGAGGGCTGTCTGAGCAAATCCGGGCGCTCGTTGTTGCTCTGGCTCAGGTCGATCAACTACAGGGCTTTGTCTGGACCCAATTAACAGACATCCAGCAGGAAATTAATGGCTTGCTCTATTTTAACCGCTCGCCAAAACTGCCCCTGGACCAGATCAAAGCGATATTTGAAAGATCGGGAGACTACCAATGAACTGGCAACCCCTTCTGGAACTCGGCCAACAACAGTCCTATGCTCAGATCGCAATTTTTCAGCAGGGCAAACCGGTAATGGACTATTCCTGGTTAGATCAACCAGTGGACGTATTCGCAGTTCAAAAAGGTGTTCTCGCCATCCTCATTGGCATCGCCGAAGAAAAGTACCTGCTGGAGGTCAGTGATCATATGAATCATCATATTGATCCTGGATGGACTAAATTATCGCCTTGGGACGAAGCCAAGCTCACCCTGGAAACCCTGATGAACATGACCACTGGCATGAATGACCGGCTCGAAGCGGACGGAGATATCGGCAAGACCTGGCGCTATAACAATGTTGCTTACCAACAGTTAAAACGTATTTTAGAACGCCATACCGGTTTATCGCTTCAGCAACTCAGCCATGAATGGCTGTTACAACCACTGCACCTAAAAAACACCAGTTGGAAGCTAAGGCCGGCTGCAACCGAGCAGCCTGACGGTAACAGCGAGCAGATTTCAGGATTATGGAGTACTGCACATGATCTGGCTGAAATTGGCGAAGCGCTTAGAACCGATGTACTGGTACCTGCTTCTTTCAAAGAATCTCTCAGCCAATCAGGTTGTCAGACAAATCCAAGCTGGGGCCGACTATGGTGGAACAACAACGCCAAAACATACATGATCCCGGGCTCTGACCGTCAATTTCAGGGACCGCTGCTACCCATGGCACCGCAGGACCTGATAACGACCAAAGGCGCCGGCGGACATCAATTAACCATTGTGCCGAGCCTTGCTCTGGTGGTCGCAATAACCCGTATGCCCGGTGTTCACTCAGTGGTTAATTTTGATGCGCTGTTATGGAACACTCTACTGAAGGTCATCAATCCTGGGTGAAGGATGCCTTTATCAAGACATAGTGGTGTGTTAGCCTTTTTTTCATCTTCTCCTTGGAGCAACTAAATGGACTTGTCATTCGGCCCTGAATATTCCGTTTTCAGAGACAAGGTACGCACCTTTGTCAAAGAGCACAAAGACAATCAGCCTGCGCCTGGCGCCGCGCCAAAAAGTGCCGGAATACTGAACTGGCAGGCCCTGCTCATCGAGCAGGGTTATCATTCCCGAACCATACCAGAGGAATACGGCGGGTATGGCGCCGCACCCGACATTATCGAATCTAGAATTATTGCCGAAGAATTCGCCCGGGAACAAATGAATACCGGTCTGGGCGGACAGGGTATCAGCATGCTCACCCCTGTTCTTCTGGAAATGGGCACAGAACAACAGAAACAACAATTTATCAGGCCCTCAATTCGTGGTGAATTAGCCTGGTGCCAGGGATACTCTGAACCCGGGGCTGGTAGCGACCTGGCCAGCTTAACCACTAAAGCGGAGCTTGACGGAGATGAATGGGTCATCAATGGACAGAAAATTTGGACTAGTTCTGCGCATATTGCTGATTGGATTTTCTGCCTTGTCAGAAGCGAACCTGAGGCACCCAAACACCAGGGGATTTCCTTTCTGCTGTTTGAGATGAATACGCCGGGCATTGAAATTCGCCCACTGGTCGATATGACAGGTAATGCCAACTTTAACGAAGTCTTTTTTACCGATGTAAGGGTGCCCAAGCACCAGATTGTTGGCCAGCGAGGCCAGGGCTGGAAAGTAGCTAATGCAATCCTCGGACACGAAAGAGGCTCATTAGCCCCCCCCGATGCTGCAAACTCCAGGCTCAATGGTGTTATTCGGTTAATGCAGCAGGAAACCATCGATGGACAGCGAATCATCGACAATCCCGTATTTCGTGACCGGTTAATGAAACTGCAAGGCCAGGTCATGGCGATGCAGTACAACGATATGCGTTTGTTATCGTCACGCATTAACAAGAATCAGGACACTAAGCTGGCCGGCATGGTAGTCAAACTCATTGGAACCGAATTAAGGCACGAAATAGAAGGTCTGGCTATCGATGTAATGGGTGAGATCGGCCTCTCGTATGGTGACAACCCATACATCAGGGGAAATGGCTCCTGGCAGCACCAGTATATGTTCTATCTGGGGCTTATTATTGGCGGTGGTACCTCCCAGATCCAAAAGAATATTATTAGCGAAAGAGGCCTTGGCATGCCAAAAGAGCCAAAAATCGAAACAAAGCGGGGTGCCTAATGGAATTCGGATTATCTCAGGAACAAATCCTACTTCAGGATAGCATTAATCGCTACCTCGACGACCAGGCCAGCCTTGATGTTGTCCGTGACATTGCCGCTGGCGACACTGACGATAAAACCATCTGGTCAGGACTGGCGGAGATGGGCGTAGCGGGTCTTATGATACCTGAGGAGCACGGCGGCGTTGGCCTGGGTAGTATGGATGCCGTCATCGTGGCTGAATGCCTGGGTTACCATGTAACACCAAGCGCATTTCTCAGTAGCGCGGTGATAGCACCCAGCGTACTTTTATCTGCTGGTTACACTAACGACTTAGCAGACATTGCAGCAGGAACATTCCGCGTTGGCATTGCTTTTTCTGAAGCTGTAGGCGCACGAGAAAAAGCTGGGATCGTGGTCAGCGAATCTCACTTGAGCGGTAAATGCCTGTTTGTTCTGGATGCAAATGCCGATGCTTATCTCATCGCAACGTCTGAACAATCTATCTATTTGATTCGGGCAGATGCCGCTGGCGTTAAACGCAATCAACTCACGACCGTGGACAAAACCCAAACCATCTGCGAACTCATTCTGGAAGAAGTCAAGGCAGAGCTGATCAGTACTGATGCCAATATCTATCTCAAGGCCCTGGATACTGGACGGGTGATACAAGCCGCGGATACGCTGGGCGCAGCTCAATGCATGCTCGACCAGGCAGTAGCCTACGCAAACCAACGAGAACAATTCAACCGGGTTATCGCTTCATTTCAAGCTGTTAAACACATGTGTGCGGAAATGGCAGCTAACCTTGAACCCTGTCGCTCGATGATCTGGTATGCAGGGCATGCCCTGCAGGCAGTACCCGAAGAAGCACCCTTGATTGCCTGCCACGCAAAGGCTCATCTGGCCGAGGTGGGCCGTTTTGTAGCAAAAACCGCGACAGAAGTGCATGGCGGTATGGGCTTTACAGACCTTGTTGGTCTGCATTACTGGTTTAAACGAATCGGCTGCAACCGACAGTTATTAGGTTCACCCGAGCGCTTACGCGAGGATGCGGCCAGGATTCAGTCTCTAAATTGAACCAATTGTTCGATGTTAATTAACCTATGATCATGGGCCAAAGCTAATTAAGGCGAATCGAGACATCCTTGAGACGAACGGGATTGATTAACGCCAGATTCATGGCTAATCTTGCTTCATGAAAAATTCAAGGGCGATAGCTTTGTACCCTGCTCTGCTGCTGGGATTGTTGGCGCTGCCAGTCAACCTCAAAGCCGGGCAAATA
>Ga0206683_10003593_pt1 | contig 10234 bp, 6 predicted proteins | sample M280m12015metaG_FD_155483 | JGI IMG/M metagenome (GOLD analysis project Ga0206683, IMG submission 155483) | Ammonia-oxidizing marine archaeal communities from Monterey Bay, California, United States - M2 80m 12015 | ecosystem: Environmental > Aquatic > Marine > Intertidal zone | place: USA...
CAACGGCACAGCAAAGCTGTGCGAGGACGCGTCGTCGATTGGGTAAACACACTCGTAAGTGATATCCGCCACGCACTCCAGCACATCCGGCTGCATCAGAGTGATGTCAGAGGTTGATCTATTGTCCGCCGATACAGAAATTGAAGAGAAGATGGAGGTCAGTAGCAACAAAACTACAATGTGGCAATACGATGATTTCACAACATTAAGTCTGGGAGAATTCGTATAATCCTATTGGCATTAGAAAGATGGCTCATAAGGCCCCAAGCAGATACCCTATGACTCATGAAATATGATTCAATGGCGACGCAGTGGGCCCTTTCAGAGGCTACCCTTTGACTCAACATAAACTAAAGAATGGTGGAAATAACCGACCATTTTCGATTCAGAGAATATTCTCTACAATCTCGTCCATGTCCTGACCGCGCCCACAGTAGGAGCAACGGATCTCTAGAGGTTCGATGTTGACCACTCGCAACTTATGCGGCAACGGCTCGCGGGCGTTTTGAGTGATGCAGTTCCAGAACGAGCAGCGGGCGATGTTGACTAGGTCCTCTCCGAGTTCTGCCTTCAGCTTCTCAGCAACACCGTAGTTTCGAATGATGGCAACGCTCGCTGCAGGTGCGATGAGCGCTAACCTGTCAAGCTCCTCCTGACTGAGCTCGCGGTCCTCAATCTTCAGCACGTCCTTGCGTCCAAGTTTGGCGCTCGGCACATTCATCACCATCGAAATCGGGTTGGAGCGCCCGATGTCCAACCTGAGCATGCGCAAGACCTGAATCGCGCGACCACCGGGTATGTGGTCGACTACCGTGCCATTGCAAATCGCGGTAACACGTCTCATCTCACTCATCACTTCACCTTCTTGGGAACCTTTACGCTGAGGCAGTCACACAGCAGGGCCATCCTCGCGACCACACCATTGAATGCCTGCTGGAAGTATCTAGCGTGGTGAGTCGAGTCGACACTTGGATGAATCTCATTGACCCGAGGCAGTGGGTGCATGATGATCATGCTCTCCTTGGCGCCGGCTAGGTCAGAGGCCGTCAGCATGTAGATGCCGGCGACCTTGGTGTATTCGTCTTCGTCGGGAAATCGCTCCTTCTGTATGCGAGTCATGTAGATGACATCGGCTTCAGCAATGGTTCCGGCGAGGTCAGCGGTCTCAGTCACTTCTGCTCCTCCCGCAGTCAGGTCGGAGACTATCTCTGAGGGCATGCGCAGAGAGTCAGGCGATACCAGAGTCAGAGTCGCGCCGAAGCGAACTAGGGCATGAGATAGGCTGTGAGCAGTGCGCCCGTAGCGTAAATCACCCACTAAGACGACATTGAGCCTCTCGAGAGTACCATGTGCCTCACGGATGGTGAATAGGTCGAGGAGAGTCTGAGTCGGGTGGTTACCCGCACCGTCGCCCGCGTTGAGTACAGGAATCTCGATGGCATCAGCGCTGTATTGCGCTGCGCCCTGTTGTGGATGGCGGATGGCGGCCACGTCGGCGTAGCCGTCAATCATCTGCATGGTGTCGTACAGCGTCTCGCCCTTGGCCACCGAGGAGCCGGCGGAACTGAAGTTTAGCACCGATCCGCCAAGCCTTTTCATCGCGGACTCGAAGGACATGCGGGTTCTAGTGGAGTTTTCGAAGAACATGTTCGCGAGCACCTTTCCTTCGAGCAGAGGGAGGTAAATCTCGCCCTTGGCGGCAGGAAGGAGACGCTCGGCGTTGTCGAGGAGACCGGTAATCTCCTTGTTCGTCAGATCGTCCATCGTGATGAGGTCGCCCATCGCCTTTCCTCAGCGAAGCCGGGAGCGTGCCGGTTATGTGTCTTACTATCGGCCCTTTGGACCCTCTGACACGACACCGTCGGCTTGATGTGGGGTAATTATCCCGCGCGACTGATGATAATCAGCCGGACCCCCGTGCGAGTCTCGTTCTGCGGCGGTGGAACCGACGTTGATTGGTTCGCCTCATCCGAGCCTAATGGGGGCATGGTCACCTCTTTGGCGCTCGACAGACACATCCATGTGACGGTAAACAGTCGCTTCGACGACAGGGTTCGAGTTTCCTACTCCAAGATGGAGATGGTGGACGACTTCGAGAACCTCGAGCACGAGTTGGTCCGAGAGTCCATGAGGATGGCCGGAGTGACTTCCGGTGTCGAGATTACAACCATCGCCGACATTCCATCCAGAGGCACCGGACTGGGCTCCTCTTCTGCAGTCACCGTGGGGCTGCTCAACGCACTGCACAGGTTCGCAGGACACGATGCCTCTCCCAATCAACTGGCCGAGGAGGCCTGCCGCATTGAGATCGACATCCTCGGTCAGCCAATCGGCAGACAGGACCAGTACGCAGCCGCCTTCGGTGGTGTCAACTCAATCAGCTTCGGCCCCGACAGCGTCGGAGTAAATCCGGTGGAGATATCTCCATATGTCATCGAGCGACTCTCAAAGGAGTTCACTCTCGTATTCACCGGTACTTCGCGCAGCGCCTCGGAAGTGCTGAGCGAGACTCCCGACGACCCAGCCGACAAGCTGGCCAGACTTCGTATCATTCGAGGACAGGCCGACACAGTTCGAGATATGCTGGAGTCAGGAGACCTCGACGGACTGGGTTCGCTAATTGGCGAGGCATGGGATTCCAAGCGCGGTATTTCCCCAGGAATCAGCAACGAAGAGATTGATGCCCTGCACAGCCGCATCATGGCTATGGGGGCCACCGGGGCCAAGCTCCTCGGAGCAGGCGGCGGCGGCTTCTTCCTCGTGCACGGGGGAGGTGACCTGCGCGACAGGTTGGTCGAACTCGGCCCCAAGCACAGGCTGATACCCATCGGAGTAGATCAGAAAGGCTCCGTAATCATCAATGAGGGATAGGTGTCAACATGGGATCGCGTACGACCTCTCTGGTTCTTGCGATGCTGATGCTCATTGGAACACTGATTACACCCGCTATCGCTGATGACCCCGGACCTTCATCATCCGATGAGCCTGTTTGGGAATGGCCAGAACCACTACCCCCGCAGGACGATGACATCATCGGCAACTCTCATCTTGACATCTCGGGACTGATGAGGCCGTCTTCGAATATCTCGGCCTCGTGGAACGCAAACGTCTCTTTACGGGACGATTACGGCGTAGAGCTGCTACCCGATAGGACACTTGGAGTGCGCGCCCAAATCGATCAGCATCTGGGTGATGGTGATGGCTGGCTGAGCATATCCGAGATTGCAGATTTCGTTGTACTAATAGAGAACGCCCGCAACTTGACTGACTCTGAGCTGCTAGGTTGCTGCATTGTCGACTATTCTTCGATGCAGATTGTTCTCGGGGTCGAAATCATCGTGATTCCGCCAGTAAACGGCTCGGTGGACAGCAACGGTAGCTGGGGCTGGATAGAGAGTGCCGAGTTAACAGGGACGACTGACAACCGCTCCACGAGGATACTTGACATACCCCGCGTAGGAGGGGTAATCGAAGAGATTCCGCTCAGAGTAACCCTGCCAGAAAATTGGGAGTTCCGCTACAGCGCAATGTTAGAAATCATCGAGGGGAGTCCGGGCGATTTCACCATCCATCGTCAGGATGCTCCCGTAGCTTCAGACATACGGATATCACTAGGCAAAAACTCACCTCCAAATGCAAACGCAGAAAGAGAGATTGGTATTACGACCATCCCTCTTGAAATCCCAACAAAGTATTCCGGCGAATGCACTGACAGTGTGCTGGACTCCACGACTCAGTGGTGGACTCTTCACAAGAATGGTACCATGATGTCTATGACACACTCTAATGCTCTGGAATTCACAGCATCGGAATTCAACTTCACACACGGCGAAGTAGCATCAGTTGTGATGCACTGCATGGACTCATTCTCAGCCTCAAGCACATGGTACGACAATGTTGTCATCGATGGTATCAAACCGACTTGGAACGCTGTTTTTCAGGTTAATATTGATGGCATCGTGAATGACTTGGACAGCAATCTGGCGAATATTGAGGTTCCTTCGGGAAGTCACTTCTACTTCTCATTCGATGCTTCCGACGAAAACGGCCTACCTGTCAGCATTGGGGTGACTTCCAACAAATCTCAGGGATGGGTGCACTCGGGAGAAGGTACACTGGAGTTTGCCGATTACTTCTATCAGGGTGAACAGATTAACGGGATGCATCTCAACGTGACTGAGCGACACAAGGGTAAGGAGTCGAGCGAGTACAGTCTAAACCTCTCTGTGATTGATGACGCCTCAAACACCGTGACACATGAATGGACCGTCGTCATTTCTGATGGGGCAGGTCCGACGATTATCCCCGACATCATCTCCAATGGTACCTCGGTGTCGCCCGATTCTCCCGCGCGCGCGGGCGAGGAAATCATACTCTCTCTGACCGAGTCCTTCGACGATCTCGACGCTATCGAAGATGTGATCTGGGAGGTTAGGGTGGATGAGAAGGTGATTGCCGAGGCAGCTCTATGGGGCGAGGTCGAAAAACTCGCACTGCCTTTGTACGAGCCCGGGATTTACCTAATCCACATCATAGCTTGGGACTCTTCAGAAAACATGCAAGAGATTTCTTTTGGACTGACCGTCTCATATGGCCCCGGAGTCTACCCATCTGCCCTCGACCATCAGGTAGTTGGCGAACTAGTCGAGGGCGAGTCGGTCAAAATCATAGTCACGATGCAGAACACCGGAGCAGACATCGGCTCGGGGGTATTGTGTTCGGGAGATGTCTGCTCCGATGATTTCGTGATTAGTGCAGCCGATTCAATTGGTCCAAGCATCTTCAATGCCGAATTGGTCCTGAATCTGACCAGCACGGACCCGATTGATCTCAGGTTTGAGTGGTCAAGTGACAGTGTGGGTAGTGAGGGTGTTTTAGTTATAGACAACGACTATGTCATTGTGTCCCAGTGGCAGATGCCAATACAGGTCCTGCTGGGCGTGTTGAGCGTGCTGATGCTGTTAGCTTGGCTCGTCCACCGTACGTGGGGCGCCGAGTCACAGAGGCCGTGAGCGCCACTCAGTTATCCGCACACCTCTTGACCCCCAACTTAGGGTGAGAGGGCATGGTCCTACTCCCCGACTACCCAGAGAAGGTCGTCTTGGCGCACAGGCTCAGGGTCGAGAGGCTAGCACTCTTTTGCACTCTCGTGCTAATTGGCGGAGGTGGATGGTGGCTCGCTCCCGCAGTCACGGGGGAGGTTGAGATGCTCCCGAGGGCAGGTCCAGTTCTGGTGTTGTTCGCCTCAGCCCTGCTCCTCCCTAATCTGATAGATTATGGCCCCGTCGAGCGCTCCAGTCTGGGTGCAGCGGCAAACATCGCTTGGCCCAGTATTCTGGCCTTCGCGGGGATTCACTACGGACCCGAAGACGCGATGATCGCATCACTGATTCTGGTAGCGATAGCCGCCTTCCTGTGGCGCTTCACGAACCATCTGCTCGGTAGTAACCTCAAAACTCGCAAATGGAGGGGGCTGACGAGCATCGCCGGACTCGCCATCGCCATCGCCATATTGGGTTCGATGAGCGATGATGCAGTCCTGTGGGCAGTTGTCATCGGGGCATCGCTGGTGACATTGGCACCCGACCTTATGGCGAAGGATGACGACCACGAGGCCAGAGCTGAGTTCGCCACTAGGCTCGAGCAGGCGGAGACGCGAATCCTAGCCCTTCGTGAGGGGGGCTCGGGCCTCGAGCAGTCGGCCTCACTACTCAAGACGGCCCGAGAGGAGGGCTGGAAGGACCCCTCCAGGGGCATGGGACTGATTGCCCAGGCCGAGATTGAGCTGGAGCGGACACAGGCAGTCGCAGTCGATCTCGATGCCATCCGTTCCGATGCTCTCGAGGCCGTGAAACGAGCTGAGGAGATCACCCTCGACGCACTCGGTCCGAGGAAGGCCTTCGAGACCGGTGACAGGGAGGCCGAGTTGGGCTCACCCCGCGATGCTGAGTTATTGTACCGACGCGCCAAGCAGAAGGCCGCGGTAATCGAGGAACACTGGCAGAAGGCAGCAGATGCGATTGCCGAGTCAGTGGCTGCCATAGGAGGCCACACCGGGCATCAGGCCGATGCAGTACGAGAAATACTCAGAACGGCAGAGGAGGCTTTGCAGGCAGAGGAGCCTAAGGAGGCCCTGCACATCGCATCATCAATTCCTGAACATCTTGAGAGCCTAGGCTCCTCTGAGGAGGCCGCGGCCAAGTCGCTGAGCGACGCCGAGCACGCTGTGGAGGCAGCCGAAGATGACATCCAGATAGCCACTAAGGAACGGCTTGAGCAGGCTCACAAGGCCATGGAATCGGGAGATCCCGCTCTTGCGAAGGGCCTTTCTGACAGTGTTTTGAGAGAGGTGCGCGCAACCTCGGACGCGATGCAAGAGATGCAGCGCGCGCTCCGCCAGAGAAAGCAAATTGAGGCTAGGTTTCCGGCTGGGGCGAAGTCTGAGTGGGAGGCTAGACTCGAACAGGCAGCAGGGATGGCAGAAGCTGGAGAGTGGCAGGATGCCGCACAGGCGATGGGCTTGCTGACCTCGGACCTGCAGTCCCTTGAGCACAAGTTGTCAGAGGCCACAGAACTCGTTCGCTTCGTTGACGAGGAGTGGAAGGTCCTGCGTCGAAAACTCGACTCCTCTGGGGTCGGTCCTGCAGACCCTGACAGGATGGCCGCTGAGAAGGCGGTATCCGAGGCATCCAACGCTTTGGAGCAGGGCGACATTGACTCTTGTCACAAGGCCCTAGGTGCTGCCAGTGAGATGCTTGAATCGCAGAGCCGACGGGTCTGAAGTTAAGATGGGGTACCTTTCGGTGTCACATATGAACCGCAACGCTGCATTACTAGTCACCCTCGTCTTGCTATTCTCTGCAACCATCCCAATGTCGGCCTCGGCAGAAGCAGATGATTCACGTTCGACTCCTGTTGTAAAGATAGGTTTTCTATACGACATGAGCGGCCCAATCGCGGTTTACGGGCCAGGCTTTTCTGCTGCTGCTGACATAGCAGAGGACCACATCAACGCCATGCAGAGTCAGTATATTTTTGAGATAGTTAAGGCAGATACAGGTTGCGCTGCGGACGTAGCAAATTATGCTGCTCAGGGCTTGGTAAACGATGGCGTTGTGGCTGTCGCAGGGGCTGCTTGTTCAGGAGCTAGCATGGGTGCTAATTCGGCATTGTCGAGTTACGGAATTCCTCAGATATCGTATGCAAGCACTAGCCCGGGGCTAAGTGACGACTCAGATTTTCCCGGATTCATGCGTGTGGTTCCCAGTGATGACCAACAGGGTCACACCCTTTCCCACATGCTAAACCAAACTAGTGACTCGTATCCCGCTTTAATCCACTCAACTTCTGATTACAGTAATGATTTAGCAGACGCCTTCACCGACGCTTATGGGTCTTCAAACATATGTTCGACAATAAGTTATGATTCAGACACTCATACTGATGACGATGACTTCAGCGACGAAGTCTACTCTTTAGTGGGTGATGGCTGCGACAGCGTCGTTTTCATACCCTATTATAGAACCGAAGGTGTTGCGCTAGTGGAAGAATTGAGAGATTGGAGTTTCTCAGGTAGCATCATAGGTTCAGATATGGCTTCCTCCAATTGGCCAGACGATTTTGAGTATCCTAGTGAGGCTAACGGAGTGCAGACAATACGGTATTTGCAATCGTCTAATACAAATCTTGGAACAACTTTCGAGTACGAGTGCAATGCAGACTCTGACTGTTCTAGTGGGATATACACCGCTGAGGCCTACGACTCAATCAGAATAATTGCTCAAGCATACGTCAACAGTAGTTCCCATTCCTCTCTCGAACAAGCAATCATGTACACAGGAACGAATTGGGAGGGTGCCAGCGGCTATGTGACCTTCCTGTCAAATGGCGACACAGTAGGCAATGGATGGGATCTCTGCGAGTGGGTATCACAGAGCTTGTCCTGCACCGAGGTCTGGACGCCGGGATCCTCGGATTCCGACGGAGATGGCTGGACAGACGCAGACGAGCTAGATTGCTCGACCGACCCAAATGATTCCAACTCAGTCCCCTACGATTCTGACTCTGATGGTATCTGCAATCATATGGACATAGATGATGACAATGATGGATGGTCAGATACTGATGAGTCGGTCAATTGCGGAGAGAATAACGACCCTCTGAATCCGGTGGATACGCCAACGGACACCGATGGCGACCAAATATGCGATGGCATAGATGACGACGACGACAATGACGGTTATCTGGACGCTAATGATTGGGCCCCTACCGACCCGAATGAATGGCTAGATACGGATGGAGATGGCACTGGAAACAACGCTGATTTCGACGACGATGGCGATGCATGGGCCGATATTAGGGAAACTGAGTGTGGTTATGATCCACTTTCAGCAAGTTCAACACCTTCTGATTTTGATTCTGACAACGAATGTGACGAACTCGATTACGACGATGACAACGATGGCTACTTTGACACCGAAGACTGGGCACCTTTCAACCCAAGTGAATGGATCGATACGGACGATGACGGCACCGGTGACAACGCTGATGATGACGACGATGGCGACGGATATGCGGATGATATCGACTGGGCTCCTTTGGACTGGAGCGAGTGGTTAGACACCGATGGAGACGATATTGGCGATAACACCGATGAAGACGATGATGGCGACCTGTGGTCCGATTCTGATGAGCAAACATGCCAAACAGACTCACTGAATTCTGAATCAATTCCAGTTGATACCGATGGTGATTTGGTTTGCGATTTAGCCGATTCCGACGACGATGATGACGGAGTCGAAGACGAATCCGATGCCTTTCCTTTGGACTCCACTGAAACTCTAGACACAGACGGTGATGGAATTGGAGATAACACCGACTCCGATGATGATGGCGATGGGTACTCCGATGAGGATGAGACTACCAACTGCGGCAGCCCCAGCGATCCCCTGGACGTTACGAGCTCGCCCGAGGACTTCGACTCTGACTTGATCTGCGATCTGCTGGACGAGGACGTCGACAACGACGGCTACCTCGATACGGTAGACGTGTTCCCGTACAACCCCAATGAGTGGTACGACAACGACATGGATGGGACCGGGGACAATGCCGACTCCGATGACGACAACGATCTGCTGAGCGATGATTTGGAACTCTCGATCGGCACCGATCCGATGAACCCCGACACAGACGGAGATGGGCACCTCGATTCGGTTGATGACTTGCCTCTGGACTCTTCGGAGTGGCAGGACAGCGACGGTGACGGAACAGGTGACAATTCCGATGCATTCCCTTCCATAGCCCGGTACCAAACAGCTGGAGGGATGGTGCTAGACGTCGTTTTCATTGTAGTCGTCCTAGGCTGCCTTGGGTTACTGGTAACCAGGTTCAGAACGCTGAACCGCAGTGAACCGGGAAGCCTAATCGAGACTCCCTCTAGCATCGTTATCCCATCGGAGCCTCAGAAGGTGAGTACTTGGGAAGGCCTTCCCCCCGGTGGAGAATACATCCAAACCGATCCGATGCAGTATGCTTGTGAAGGTTCTGGAATGTGGGTCAGACAGGAAGACGGTAGTTGGATCAGACAGTAATCTACTGATTTGAATAGCAGTACGGGCAGTGCTGGTTGATGACATAGTGCTCCGACCGTTGCTCCTCGGCAGAAAGCGGTTCGCGGCACCGGAAGCACATCACGACCCCCGTCTCCTCGAGTTGGTGATCCAGAGCGACTCTCTGGTCGAACACGAAACAGTCTCCGCTCCAGTGCGTCCCTCCGCACTCATCGAAGTAGCCGAGAATGCCACCCTCAAGCTGCCTTACGTCCTCAAAGCCCGCTTTCAGCATGACAGCGGAGGCCTTCTCGCAGCGGATTCCTCCAGTGCAGTACATCACCACGGTCTTCGACCTGTACTCATCGGGCAACGTTTCAATTGCATCTGGAAACTCTCGAAATGAGGAAATGTCAAGCTCGACCGCGCCGTCGAACATTCCAACTCTGGTCTCGTAGTCGTTTCTCGAATCGAGTACCACGATATCCTCGCCCTCATCGAGCATCTGCTTGAACTCTGTGGGTGAGATGTGAGGGCCCGTGAACTCTGCCGGTCTGATGTCGTCCCTGCCCAGCGAGATAATCTCCTGCTTACGTTTCACGAGCATCCTACGGAATGGTTGGTAGTCGGTGTTGCTGACCTTAATTGGGATGCCCGCCAAACGCTCGTCGGACTCAATGTGTGAG
>Ga0206683_10003601_pt1 | contig 10214 bp, 5 predicted proteins | sample M280m12015metaG_FD_155483 | JGI IMG/M metagenome (GOLD analysis project Ga0206683, IMG submission 155483) | Ammonia-oxidizing marine archaeal communities from Monterey Bay, California, United States - M2 80m 12015 | ecosystem: Environmental > Aquatic > Marine > Intertidal zone | place: USA...
ACAGTTGTTATCGGGGTAATTTCAACAGCAGTTCCTGAATAAAAAGCTTCATCAGCATCTAATAAATCATCAAAAGTTAGATTCTTTTCTTCAATTGTGAAATTAAGATTTTGACCAATAGATATGACGCTTTGCCTTGTGATCCCATTTAAACAAAAATCTGTTGTTGGGGTTATTAATTTAGAATTTTTTACTATAAAAAGATTTTCTCCACTTCCTTCAGAAATATAACCGTATTTATCCATTAATATTGCTTCTTCAGCGCCTTTAGAAATCGCATCATTAACAGCCATAATTGAATTAACATATGTGCCAATAATTTTATTATTTGAATATAAAGGATTGTCGTATTGGCTAAATGGAGACTTGATAACTGAGATGCCATTTTTCTTAGCATCAGGATCCATATATGAGGGCCATTCCCAACATGCAATAGCAACATTTACCGAAAGTGAATCTTGCGATCTTAAGCCCATGGATTCATTTCCAAGAAAAACGATTGGTCTTATATAACCCTCACGAAGGTTATTCTTAGACATTGACTCTCTTTGCGCTTGACATAACTCTTCAATGGAATAAGGAATAGCGATGTTAATTTTTGAGGCTGCTTCAAAAAGCCTTTCAGTATGATCATGTAATCTAAAGATTGCGCCTCCATCCTTTGTTTCATATGCTCTGACACCCTCAAAAACACCCATTCCATAATGCAAAGTATTAGATAAAAGATGAATATTTGTGTCATTAAATGGCTGAAAATTTCCATTAAGCCAAATAAATTTTGAGTCTGTATTTAGAAACATGTTGTCTATGGTTTTAAGTCTCAGTTATTATGACAAAACAAGTCATATAATGAAATTAAAATTACCATGATCGATAAATCCATTTATAGGGAATATGATATTCGTGGAATAGTTCCAGATCAGATAAATAAACTTTCTGTGAAGGTCATAGCAAATGCAATAGCTAAAAAATGCCATAATGAAAAAATAGATACATTAGCTTTAGGAAGAGATGGACGCCTGTCAGGAGAAAATTTATTAAATTACCTTTCTGAAGAATTACAATTGAATGGGATAAATATTATAAATGTGGGAATAGTAACAAGCCCTCTTCTTTATTTTGCTGCAAAAAAATTACCCTCAAAATCAGGCGTAATGATTACAGGGAGTCACAATCCAAAAAACTATAATGGTTTTAAAATTGTAATCAATGACTCACCTATCTCGGGCATTGAAATCCTAAATTTAATCTCGGAAGAACCAATTAATAATAAACAGCCAGGGAAGGAGATCATTAAAAATGATCTCATAAATGAATATATTTCAGAAGTTACTTCACAAGCAACAAAGAACTTAAAAAAATTGAAAGTTGTTGTGGATTGTGGAAATGGTTCAGCGGGAGATATTGCACCTGAGTTAATACGTAAACTTGGGCATAATGTAGTTGAACTATTTTGCGAAATTGATGGGAATTTTCCTAACCATCACCCCGATCCTGGAAAGGAAGAAAACCTTAAAGATCTTGTAAAGACTGTTAAAAGTGAATCAGCAGATATTGGTATCGCATTTGATGGAGATGGTGATAGGCTTGGAGTAGTAACAGACTTAGGAGATATTTTTTACCCAGATCAACTTATGATGCTCTTTAGTAAGGAAGTCTTGAAAAATTATGAAGGTAGGGAAATAGTATTTGATGTAAAATGTACAAATCTACTTTCTGAAATTATAACTGAAGCAGGCGGCACTCCTGTAATGTCTCCAACGGGTCATTTTCATATAAAAAATACTCTCAAAGAAACCAACGCTCCACTTGCTGGAGAGATGAGCGGCCATATTTTCTTTAATGATCAATGGTATGGTTTTGATGATGGTCATTATTCTGCTTTTAGACTGTTAGAAATAATGAAAAAATCAGGTTCTCCACTTTCATCTCTTTTTAATGAATTACCAAAAGCTTACTCAACTCCAGAATTAAATATAAATGTTGATGAAGAAAAAAAATTTAAAATAGTTGAAGATTTTATAATAAAAGCTAAGTTTCAAGGAGGTTCAAAAATTACAATAGATGGTCTTAGAGTAAATTTTGATGATGGTTGGGGATTGCTAAGAGCATCAAATACTACTCCAAAGCTTGTATTAAGATTTGAGGCTAAAACACCCTTCAGATTAAATGAAATAAAAAATATGTTTCTTAATCAATTGAAATTAATTGATGAAACAATTCACATTGAGATAAGCTAAAGCTATGTCTAAAGATAGAAAGCAGATTATTCTTCAAAGCTTGGCTAAACTTTTAGAGGAAAGAGATGCTACTAAAGTTACAACAGCAGTTCTTGCAGCAGAAAGTGGTATTACTGAAGCAGCTCTGTATAGACATTTTCCTAGCAAGCGATCTATTTTTTTAGAATTGTTTACATTTTGCGATCAAACAATCTTTCAGAAAGTTGGAGAAATTAAAAAAGAGTCTAATATTGATCCTGAAGAAAAGGTAAGATTAATATTCTTCTTTTTTTCAATATTTTTAGAAAAAAATAAAGGTTTTGCGCGGATATTATCTCGTGAAGCATTAGGGCCAAACGAGCAAAATGTAATAGATTCAGTAAATCAATTCTATGAAAGGCTTGAAAAAAAGATTCTCTGCAATTACCAGCAGGTCAAAGCGCTCATCTTATTACCTCAATAATGGAGGGAATTATTTCAAGATTTATAAGGAATAAATTTAAAGAAATACCAAGTAATTACATTGAAAATTATTGGGTGCTTCTTTCAAGAAGCATTTTTAAGCACTAAGCGTCCTCATCTAAAAAAAGTTCAAAATAAGAATTTTTACTATTTTCATCAACCGGCTTGCCAGTTTCACGATCAACCCGAACATAAGATAAGCCTTTTGGGGCTCTCCAGTCTTCTTTTGGTAGATTTACCAAGGCTGTTTTCATAAAATCAACCCAAGTAGGCAAAGCGATACTGGAACCAAATTCATTATCTCCTAAAGAAGAAAAATCATCGGTTCCAACCCAGACGGTTGTAACTAAATTATTATGAAAACCTGAAAACCAAGTACTAATTGCATCATTAGTAGTCCCTGTTTTTCCAGCTATATCATTCCGATTTAAAACTTGCACCTTTCTTCCATTAGTTCCTCTTGAAAGAGCCTCTCTAAGAATATCTTTTGTAATAAAAGTTACCCTTGGATCAATTAGTTCAAAATCTCTCTTTAAAGGCGGTAAAAGAAAAAAGGGTTTAATTTTTTCTGTTAGCTGGATTTGAAACCAAGGGAAAGCATCAATAGTTTCTTGATTATCTTTTTTTGTTTCTAGTTCAGGATTTTGAAATATAGTTTTTCCATTCCTATCTAATATCCTTTCCACAAAAAATAAATCTTTTGGATCTTTTGAATTGGTTAAAATACTATATGCCCTAACCATCTCAGCTGGAGAAAAGCTTGAAGAGCCTAGCGCTAATGACAAATCTGGTGCAAGCCTAGAGGAAGGAAAGCCAAACCTAGATAAAAAATCTTGAGTGAGCGGAATGCCCATTTCTCTTAGCAACTTAATGGAAACTAGATTAACTGATTGAACTAATGCTTCTCTAAGCCTAATAGGGCCATAAAATCTTCCAGTATAATTTTCAGGCCGCCAACTGCTTTCTAAGTTTGAATCCTCAAAAATAATTGGAGCATCATTTATTTTATCTGATGCCTTATAGCCATTTGCAAAAGCAGATGTGTAAATAAAAGGCTTAAAGCTTGACCCAGCTTGCGGATATGATTGTTTGACCCTATCAAAATTACTTTTTGAGAAATTTAATCCGCCAATGTAAGTTTTAATTGCTCCAGTTAATGGTTCAGTTGAAATAAATGCTGCTTCAGCCTCTGGTACTTGATCAAGGTAATTAATACCACCAATTTCAGATAAATATATTAAATCTCCTGCGCGAAGTATGTCATAAAAGTTTTGAGGGGTTGGTCCAAGCTTATTAATATTTATTCTTCGTCTTGCCCATTTATACGAATCTTCCCAAAATAGGCTCTCTATCTGAAAAGAATTATTTAAGTAGATAATTCTTTCAGGTTTTACATCAATGACTATTCCGCCTGAATGTTTATCTAAATTAAGTAAATCTTCAAAGTAATCTCTAATTATTGATATATATAGTTGGTTCATGCCCAAATCATCTGGGATGTCAGACTCCTGATATAAAATATCTATGTTTCCGTTTTGCAATTCAATAAATACTACTTCAGGAATTTTTGTCAGAAGATTTATGGGCTCCCTCCATCCATGACGTTTGTCGTATATATATAAATTTTTTGCCACACTCTCAAGAGCTGCTTGCTGAAGAGAAGAATCAATTGTTGTGAACACTGACAAGCCATCTTTATAGGCTGATAAACCATATCTATCAATCATTGCCTGTCGTACTATTTCAGCAATGTAGCGACCATCAATAGAGAAACTTGAATCTGATTGTATTAAGTCTATTGGTTCGGACTTTGCAAGTAAAAACTGTGCTTTCCCAATATATCCAAGCTTATGCATTCTACCTAAAATCCAATTGCGCCTTATGATCGATCTGTCTGGAGAGCGCATTGGATTAATTTTAGAGGGGAGCTGTGCAGAAGATGCTATTAAAGCAGATTCAGCAAGAGTTAATTCATCTATAGATTTAGAAAAATATTTATTTGCTGCTGCTTCCACCCCGTATGAGCGATTGCCTAGAAAGATAGTATTAAGATATAAAGAAAATATCTCTTCTTTGCTTGCAGAGGTTTCAAGTTCAAAAGCTAAATAGATTTCTTTTATCTTTCGAATAATTTTTTGCTCGCGAGATAATAAATACCCTCTAACAACCTGCATTGTTATGGTTCCGCCACCACTGACAATTTCACCTGACCTAACCATTTGATAGAAAGCTCTTATAAGTGAAGGAACTCTAATACCCTGATGTTCAAAAAATTGATCATCTTCAGCTGCTAAAAATGCATTTTTAAGATTTTGAGGAATCTCTTTATATTCAATTGTCCTTCTTTTTTGATCACCAAACTCGCCTATGAGCACTCCATCGGAAGTAAAAACTTTTAAAGGAATTTGCAATACATCTTCATCAACCAGATTAATTTCTGGAAGGCTGGGCTTGATAATTAAGTAGCCACCTACAATAGTTAATATCGATATCAAGGTACCAATTAATGCAGCTGATAAAGCCCAATTTATTAATCTAATAAACATATAAATTACACACTTATGTTTTTAATTGTTATCTATAAAATATTTTGATATGTCAATAAGAATTATTTTACTCCTATAAATGATAGAATCTGCAATCTAAAAAACTAAGTATGAATATTTTTATTGTTGGCCCAATGGGCTCAGGAAAAACCACTGTTGGAAAAATTGTGGCTGGCGAGCTATTTCTTGATTTTCATGATACTGATGCAAACATTGAAGATAGTACTGGGGTTACAATAGATTGGATTTTTGATATTGAGGGAGAAGAAGGCTTTCGGAAGAGAGAGACTTCTATATTAAAAGAAATGGTTGCATTGAATTCAATTGTCCTTGCTACAGGTGGCGGCATTGTAATTGAAGAAGAAAATAGAGAGCTTCTTGCATCTAGGGGAACTGTCTTCTATCTACATACTCCACTTAATATACAAGTTGAAAGAACAGCTAAAGATAAAGATCGCCCTTTATTAAAAGATAAAGACCCTAAAAAAGTTCTAACGAGCTTACAAAAATCAAGACAATCTCTATATGAGGAAGTGGCCGATCATATAATTGACACCGAAGATAAAAGCGGTTCTCAAGTTGCAAATGAAATAGTGAAACTAGTTAAAAATTATGGCTAAAAAACTGTTTGCTGGTCAGCAAAAAAACAAGTACAAGATTGTAATTAGCAGAGAAGCTATCTCAAAGAAAAACCTTGTTCCTCTGTTCAAACAACACAATAAAACTCTTGTCCTTACAGATGATGGGGTCCCACCAAAAATAACAAAAAAAGTTATTGGCATTTGCAAAACGTCTACTAAAGTTTTCAAAATAATTCTTAAGCGTGGTGAACAAGCTAAATCTATTAAAAACTTTCAAAGAATTTTAAATTTTTTAGCTGAAAATAATTTTGATAGGACGGATATAATTATTGCTATAGGTGGTGGAGTAGTTGGAGATATTTCTGGCTATGTAGCAAGCTCGTATTTACGAGGTATTGAATACGTTCAAATCCCTACAACTCTTCTTGCCCAAGTAGATTCTTCTGTTGGTGGTAAAACTGCTATTAATATCTCAGCAGGCAAAAATCTTGTTGGAGCCTTCTATAATCCAAGTGGTGTCATCATAGACACTGGGGTATTGGAATCACTTCCAAAAAGGGAATTTAAATCTGGATTAGCAGAAGTGATTAAATATGCATTAATTAAAAATCAATCCCTATATTCATTACTCAAAGATCATTCTCAAAAAATTCTATCAATGAATCATAGAATCATTGAAGAAATAATTTTTCAATCAATTAAAACCAAAGCTAAAATTGTGACCAAGGATGAAAAAGAAAATGGCATTCGTGCAATCTTAAATTTTGGGCATACCTTTGGACATGCCATTGAAGCTCATGGTAAATATAAAAAAATTCTTCATGGAGAAGCAGTTGCTAAAGGAATGATGATTGCTTGTAAAATTTCTTACCTAGAAAATCTTATCTCCGAAAAAGATTTTATAGATACTAAATCTTTGTTAGAAATGTATGGATTTGATCTTTCGCTTCATCAATATAAATACAAGGATCTAAAACCTTTTATATTTAGAGATAAGAAAATTAAGGCTGGAAAATTAAATTTGGTTCTACTTAATCGATTATCAAATGCAATAGTTACAGACTCATTTAATCCAGACAATCTTCGAAGAGTACTACAAGATTAAATTAAGCTGCATTCGCCGTGGTTGCTTTTAAAAGATCTTGAATATTTAAAGCTGCTGGTGATACCAACCAAAAAGATGGTTCATATCTATCAAATTCATCTAATATTAATTTAGCCCTTTCGCTTTTAGTTTCTTTAATGTGTCGAGCAAGAATTTGCTTTAAGAATTTTCTATGGGATTCCATTTCTTCGCTGACAATTCTATCTAAATTAATTAGACTTCGATTGCATTGATCAAAGAATCTTCTATTGACATCAAGAACATAAGCAAAACCACCTGTCATTCCAGCCCCAAAATTTGAACCTACACCTCCCAATACTGTTACATGTCCACCTGTCATGTATTCACAGCAATGATCGCCAGCACCCTCTATTACAGCTGATGCTCCAGAATTTCTTACAGCAAATCTCTCGCCTACACACCCACCCACATAAAGCTCTCCTCCAGTTGCACCATATAATGCTGTATTTCCTGCCAAAACAGTCGGTGAATCTTGTGAAGCATATTCTCCAGAACTAGAAATAACTATCTTCCCCCCATTCATTCCTTTGCCTACATAATCATTTGCATCACCATCAAGTTTTAAATTAAGGCCAGCTGCATTCCATGCACCGAAGCTTTGACCTGCCGAGCCAATAAAATTAAGAGTCTGCCTTTGCTTCAGTCCTCTCTCTCCATATAATGATGCAATAAAACCAGAGGCTTGCGCTCCAACGGACCTATCTCGATTAGAAATATTGTAAAAAAACTCTCCTGGATGACCTTTAGAAATTGTAGGTTTTAAGTCTTTAAGAATTTTTGAATTTAAGCTTGCTTTATCCCACGGGTCATTGGATGTTGTATTGCAATAATGCAGAACAGTAGATTCTTTATCAGTGTATAAGATTGGGGATAGATCAATATTTTGAGTTTTAATATTGTCTAGGGTGATATCTTTTAAATATTGGGTTTGACCGATTATTGATTCAAGATTTGGAACACCTAATTTTACAAGGATTTCTTGAACTTCGTTTGCAATGAATGTGAAGTAATTTATAACTCTTTCCTTTTCTCCAATATAATGTTGGTCAATGATATCTCGCCTCTGTGTTGCGACGCCTGTCGCACAGCTATTTAAATGACAAATTCGTAAATATTTACAGCCCATTGCAATCATAGGCCCTGTTCCAAAACCAAAAGATTCTGCTCCGAGGATAGCTGCTTTTACTACATCCAAACCAGTTTTTAAACCTCCATCAGCTTGCAATCTAACTTTATGCCTTAATTTACTAGCCCTTAGAGCTTGATGAGCTTCAGATAAACCAAGCTCCCAAGGAGATCCCGCATAACGAATAGAGGATAAAGGACTCGCGCCTGTTCCACCATCATGTCCAGATATTGTAATCAAATCTGCATAAGCTTTAGCAACGCCCACAGCAATAGTTCCTACGCCAGGCTCAGATACTAATTTAACGGATACCAATGCTTTTGAATTTACTTGTTTTAGGTCAAAGATCAATTGAGCTAAATCTTCTATGGAATAGATATCATGATGGGGTGGAGGTGAGATAAGAGTTATTCCAGGGGTTGAATATCTGAGTTTTGCTATTAATGAATTAACTTTTCCTCCGGGAAGTTGACCTCCCTCACCTGGCTTTGCACCTTGAGCAATTTTGATTTGCAAAACCTCTGCATTAACTAAATACTCTGGCGTAACACCAAAACGTCCTGATGCAACTTGCTTAATTTTTGACATTTTGGAAGTGCCGTATCTTTCTTTAGCTTCTCCCCCTTCCCCAGAATTAGATCTTGCTCCCATGCTATTCATTGCTTCAGCTAAAGTTTCATGAGCATCTGGAGACAAAGCTCCGAGGCTCATTCCGGCTGAATCAAATTTTTTTAATAATTTGCTTATGTGAGTCAGCTCAATTTTTTTAGGTTTTTTTGGGAATTTAAGCTCCATCAAATCTCTTAACATGGCTGGAGATCTAAGATTTACAAGATCTGCATATTCTTTATAAATCTTTTGAGACCCTGTGCTAACTGCCTCTTGAAGCTTCTTTACAACTTCCGGATTATAGGTGTGATACTCTCCACCATGAACAAATTTTAATAGTCCGCCTAGACCAATTTCACTCACATTTGAATTAGCATATTTCTGCAATGATCGCATTTCATCATCTAAATCTTGAAATGTTTTGCCTCCAACCCTGCTAACTGTATTTGTAAATGATGAGTTTACAATGTCTGAGCTTAAGCCAACAATCTCATGTAATTGAGAGCCCCGGTAACTTGAAATGGTTGAAATACCTATTTTAGAAATTATTTTTAAGAGTCCTTTGTTAATCCCTTTTCTATATTTAGCACAATTTGCTGTTGGGCTACCCTTGAGTTCTTTGCGGTGAGTAAGATCTAAAATTGTCTGGAAGGCTAGCCAAGGATATACAGCAGTTGCACCAAAACTAATTAAGCATGCAATTTGATGAGTATCTCTAGCAGTAGCAGAGCTCACTATTAAGTTAGCATCAGATCTAAGGCCTACTCTAACTAGTTCTTGGTGTATGCATCCAACAGCGAGCATAGCGTTAATCGAAAGCTTATTACCTTCAGGCAATTTCTCATTTAAATGAATAATAATTTCTCCCTTTCGAACAGCTGAAACTACTTTCTTGGTCAATACATTAAGAGCTTCTTTAAGATTTGTTTTAGGTGAATACTGAAGATCAAAATTTTTAGAAGAAAAATAAGTGTTTTTTAAAAGGGCTGAAAGCTTTTTATGCGAAAGAACGGGTGATGTGCTTACAATTCTTTTTGCATGATCTTTTGTTTCTTCAAATATATTAAACTCACGACCAAAACATACCTCTAAAGACATAACGCTTGATTCTCTTAAAGAGTCAATGGGTGGATTTGTTACTTGGGCAAATTGTTGCCTAAAATAATCATAGATAGATCTTGGCATTGCGCTTAACATTGCCAGAGCGGTGTCATCACCCATTGAACCAGTTCCCTCAAGACCCTCTAAAGCCAGGGGCTTTATTACAGATACTCTTTCTTCATTAAATAAAGAAAAAAGTTTTGAAGATTTTATAAATTCAGAATGGAGAATTTTTTTTATGCCTGGTCCCTCAAAAGCATCTAAAGTTGATTCAAGGTAAATTGCAGATCTTTTTAACCACTCTCGATAAGGTTTGTTTTGCTTCAGCTGGTCATCAATAGCCTTCTGATCAAAAATCTCTCCCGACTCAGTGTTAACAGCAAAAATTCCACCTGGGCTTAGGCGTCCTTTTTGGAGAATTTCTTCATCTTTAACTGGATAAAT
>Ga0206683_10003608_pt1 | contig 10207 bp, 6 predicted proteins | sample M280m12015metaG_FD_155483 | JGI IMG/M metagenome (GOLD analysis project Ga0206683, IMG submission 155483) | Ammonia-oxidizing marine archaeal communities from Monterey Bay, California, United States - M2 80m 12015 | ecosystem: Environmental > Aquatic > Marine > Intertidal zone | place: USA...
GTCCGTTGATGATCTTCAATATTCCTGCTATCAGAGATAGGAGTTGGTTCCAATTTTTAAATGTAAGCCCCAACATCCATTCTATTTTGGAATAATTCATAAACCTGTTATAACTAACCAGATGATAAAACTCATCCTCATATCAGCACTATTTCTTACTTCCTTAAGTGCACATCCACAATGGTCTGAAACATATTCGGATGAAATTTTGATCCGGGGCGGTTGGTTATTCGATGGAGTGTCTGATTCGCGGAGAAAGAATACTGGCATTCTAATACGAGATGGAAAAATTCTAGAAGTTGATGTAAACATTCAAAATCAAACGCTTCTTCCCACCAAAATCATAGTGCTCTCAGACAATGAGACAATCTTGCCTGGCATGATTGACCTACATGCACATTACAACTTTGATTTCATTGACCAAGGACGTGCAGAAGAGGTCAAATACAATGGAATTGTTTTCTTAGCAAACGGGGTCACTTCTACATGGTCTGCTGGCGAGTATTTCCCAGAACGTGTCTTGGAACAGCGTGATCTCATCGATAGTGCTCAAGAAATAGGCCCAAGGCTTTTTGCATCTGGCCCATATTTTGGTGGTTTCAGATGTGAATACAGCGTAGTGACTGCTCTTGATGACTGTTCTGCTTGGCCAAACGATATCACTGAGCAAGAGATAAGAAGTGAAGTTGATAAATGGGCGGGCAAAGGGATCATCAGCATCAAAATCAAACAAGCAACTCCTGCCGAGACAAAGATTATTATTGATCAAGCTCAAAAACATGGGATTACAACTGCTGCACACTTAGCAAACTATGAATGGGAATATGATGTGCATCCTAGAGATGCGATTAAAATGGGGTTGGACCGTCTTGAGCATCAGATCACTCTTGGAAGTGGGGGAGAAGAAAGTAGTGACATGGATGAAGTGATTGAGCTGATCCTTCAAAACGAAGTGTATTACGATCCTAACCTACAAATGTATGGCGGGGTAAACCTTCGACAAGAGCTTAGTAAAGACATGATTTGGACTGATGAAGCAAAGTACTTCACTCCTTATGCTCAAGAACTCTATGAGAAAAGAGGGGACCCTCCGCCAGAATCTGATGTTGTTGAATATGCTCAACGAGTAATTGAGCTAAAGAAACTTCATGATTCAGGCGGAGAAGATTTAATCATTGTTGGCACTGATGAGCCGGTTTATACAACCTTATTGCCTGGTTTCGCTTATCATCGTGAACTCTTTGCTTTGGTAGATGCTGGCTTACCAATCGTTTCTGTTTTAAAAGCAGCAACAATCAACGGAGCTAATGCCCTTGGTGTTTCAGACAAGCTTGGCTCTATAGAAACTGGAAAATTAGCAGATCTCTTTATAGTCAGAGGCAATCCATTCGATGACATTAAAGCCGCGAGAAATATTCAATTAGTGATTAAGGGTGGAGTTGTTTACGACCCAAAGATACTATTAGAGTTAGCTGAAAAAAAGATCGGCCCTAAAGGACCTAATGATCATGATAATTGGAAGCTACATATTGAACCACTTAGACTGCAATAGTAAATTGATACAACTATGACATCAAAATACGAAAAAGAACTCGGTATGGATAAGTCCATCACAAGAAGGGATTTTGTCATCGGTTCATCTTTAATTCTTGGCTCTGCTGCCATTGGATCTGGAAGAGACGTTTTAGGTCAGCCCAATTCCAAGGGCGATTATTCTTTCAATGTTGACTCTGATTGGTATGGACCTGGTGGGATAGGTGATTATTCTCAATCTCATGGCAACACTCCTGAGCTTATCAAGACAGCACATGAAATTAGGGCTGGACGATTTAACACTGAAGCAGAATATGCGGTTGACTCAGGAGAGCAATACGATCTAGTGGTTGTTGGCGGAGGTTTTTCGGGTTTATCTGCAGCGTATCATTTTAACCGTCTAAATCCCTCGGGTCGCGTTCTTGTCCTTGATAATCATCCCATTTTTGGAGGAGAGGCAAAACGCAATGATTTCAATGTAAATGGATACCATATTTCAGGTCCTCAAGGATCCAATGATTTCGGCATACCAACGACAAATGGCGGACCAGATGACTACTTTTCTGCGTTAAATATGCCCAGAGAATTTAGTTATGTTGAGCCCGGGGGATCTGCAGCCGATATGAGGATTCCCATTGATAATTACGATTGGCTGACGTGGCAGGAGAGGCGTTATGATGTGGGTCATTTTTTTCAAGATCATTCAAAACCATGGGTGAAAGATGTCTGGAATAAGGGATTGAAATCTACGCCATGGAACAAAGAAATAAGAGATGCTTTCACAAATGTTCGTTCACTCGATCGACGTAAATTAGACTCATCAGAGACTGAAAAGTGGTTGGATTCCATTACATTGAAGTCATATTACGAGAAAGAATTAGGATTACCGCCAGAGGTAACGTCATATTACGATCCAATTATGGCAAGCATCATTGGCCTTGGTTGTGACGCGACCAGTGCATATTGGGGCAAGTATTTTGAAATGCCAGGATTTTATAAGACCTCAGAGTACGATGAAACTTTATTGCAAAGCTTCCCTGGGGGAAATGCAGGCATTGCAAGGCATTTTGTTAAAAAACTCAATCCTGAGGCAATTTCTGGCACCTCATTTGAGGAAATATTATTTGGAAAGATAGCTTTTAATAAGCTTGATGAAGAAAATAAACCCGTCCGAATTCGACTTAACTCAACCGTAGTTAGTGTTAAGCATCAAGGGAAAGACAAAAAAGATGAGCGAGTAAAGATCGTTTATGCCAAGGATGGGCAATTGAATGAATTAAATGCAAAAGCAGTTGTTATGGCATCTGGTGGTTGGGTTAATCGTCATATACTTAAAGATATGCCTCAAGAGTATCATCGGGCATATAGTCATTTCGGCCATTCACCTGTGCTTGTTGCTAATGTTGCCTTAACAAACTGGAGGTTTCTTGAACGCCTTGGTGTTTCTGCGGCAATCTGGTCAAAAGGATTTGGCTTTAGTTGTAATATTCGTCGACCAATGATTGTTGGTAATCAATCACAGCCATTGCATCCAGATAAACCCGTTGTGATGACATTCTATGCGCCGATATATAAACCAGGCCTGACAAAAAAGGAACAAGGTGCTATGGGTAGAGCTGAAATCCTAGGCACTAGATTTGCTGATTATGAAAGACAAATTAGAGAACAAATGGTCGCGATGTTCTCAGATGCTGGATTTGATCCAGCAAAGGATATTGCAGGAATTATTTTGAATCGATGGGGTCACGCCTATGTGAACCCTGGTTTGGGCTTTAGGTTTGGAGCCAATGGAGAAACTGCACCACCAGACATCATTCGAAAGCCATATGGCCGAATTGCAATAGGTCATTCAGAACTCAGAGGTCATCAATATTGGTCTGGAGCGGCAGGCGAAGGAAGACGAGCAGTTGAATCACTTTTAGACTCATACTTTTGATTTATCTTTAAAGAAGCTCACTATTTTCTTAAAGATAAAGTATAGAGGCATCCTTAAAAGTGCTAAAACTATTGATATATAGTGAAAATATTTGCATTATCTATTTAGCGTAAACTTATTAAGGGGAATATTGATTTATGTCTAAGAAACATCAAAAGGCTTTGAGAAGATCAAAAGCCATCCGAAGAAAGACTAATATCCAGCGAATGAAAAGTAGGGTTAGGGTAGCGGCAACTATAGCCACAACTGCGGCAGTGCTGTCAGTGCCTGAAATCCAAGCTGCTCCAAACGACATCGATGAGATTGTTGTAACAGCCAGGAAGAAAGAGGAAGTTGTCCTTGATATTCCGATGAATATCTCAACCATTACAGAGACTGAGATTAAAGCCAGAAATATTATTGATAAAACAGAACTGTATCGAACTATCGCAGGGGCTGCATCACCGCGCGGTGAGCTAATCCTTCGAGGGCTATCAGGTTCGAACAGCGCATACCCCAATACAACCAATGTTTGGACTGATGGAATACCTTTTGATTTTGATAATGTCTACGATGTTGAGCGGGTAGAAGTTCTCAGAGGTCCGCAAGGAACTCTATATGGATCAAATGCCATCGGCGGCACAGTTCATGTCATCACAAATAAACCAGATTTAAATGAATTAGAAATCTCAGGATCTGTGATGTTTAAGAATGAAGCACACAGACCAGGAACAGAGGTAAGAGCATTTGGCGTAGTCAATGTTCCAATTGTTGAAGGTTCATTGGGATTGCGTGTAACAGGTCAAAGTGGTAGCAAAACAGGCAAGATTCTAAATTTAAATGACGGACACAGAGGAGAAACAGAGGATGAATTTCTTAGGGCGCAATTACTGTGGGAGCCCAATGATAAAACTCAAGTCAATCTGAGTGTTGTCAGAGATGAGTGGTTTTCAGATGAATATTCTGATGTAGACCTGTCAACACCACCTTACTACTATGAGGCAATTTTAACTCCAAATGGGGATGCAACATACGGTTATGACGTCGAACTCACATTTCCAGACTGTCCATCTGGTGCATCCAGACCTGAGTGCAAGATTCACTCTATCGGCGCATTAGTTCAAGATGGTTATAACCCTGATTTTGCGACTTGGTATCTTTTGAACCACTTCAATGCAAATGAAACAAGTTTGATTGGATTGACAATTGATAGGCAAGACATATTCGATGGGGTCGACTTATCATATGCTGGATCATACAGAGACTCCGATACCTCTGGCAGACAAAATCACTGGTCGAGGTACGATGCACAAGATATGTTTAGAACGTGGATCGATGACACCAATGGTTGGAACAGGTTTACCCATGAACTTCGACTTCAATCTTCCGGCGATGGACCAATCGAATGGACAGTTGGAGCATTCCATGATGATTCAAGAGGAAAGGAAAATCCAAATGTTCAATGGCAGTATCACGCAAGCGATAATCGAAGCAGAGCAATTGCTGATTATCTTTGGGGATATTGGTGGGGTTATGAGGATCCAACTCAGTTAGGCATAGATGTTTATGGCAATGGGAACGTTCACTACAACGGCAATCAGCTGCGATGGGACGACACCGAAACTGCATACTTTGGTGAGGTCAGTTACACAATGGATCTTCAAGATGGGAAAACCCTAGAGCTTACAGGTGGTATCCGTTTCTATGATATAAAAAACGACTATTACTATACCGATTCAGGCCTTTGGAATAATGACGTTACCGATATCAAAGATGGTGAGGACGGCAACAGAATTAAGCTCAGTGCTAACTACAGACCGGCTGAAGATTTTGCGGTCTTTGGAATTTATTCAGAGGGATATCGTCCCGGAGGTAACAATGGATCTGCGCCACCGGTATCTTGTAGAAACGATCCTGCCGTTGGCGATTACAGCGATCGTTATACTTCAGACGAAACTGAGAATATGGAAATCGGTTTCAAAGGTCTATTATTTGACCGAAGACTTCAGTTCTCTGGTGCAATCTATCAGATAGACTGGTCAGGCGTTCAAGCTAGAGTTTACATGGAAACTTGTGGGTTTAGTTACACAGCGAATGCGGCAACGGCTGAATCAAAAGGTTTTGAGATGGAAACAACCACCTTACTGAGAGACGACGTTAAACTGATTGTTAATTACTCAAGAACAAAGAGTGAAATGACCTCTGATGTTCCAAGTATTGGAGCTTCAGACGGCGATGATATGACAATGGTACCTAAGTACAATTATTATATTGCCCTTGATAAGGAGATAACATTCCGAGGAAGGGACGGTAACCTTCGTCTTGATGTCAATGGCTATGGTAAGTACAAAACACATTTCAATGTCCGAGAACAAGATATATCAGATGCATATGAAGTGGTGAATCTGCAAGCCAGTCTACAAGTCAGTGAAAATACTACCATCAATGTGGTGGTTAATAATTTACTAGATGACAGGATTGTTCGCTATAAGAATGCTCGATCTAGAAACATTGGATCCTATTGGAATATTTATCATACATACTATGCTCCAGACCGAACTGTTGCATTGCGTATGGACTATACATTCTAGTAAAAAAATAGCACATTCTCATTTTTGAGAGAGGGGTCTTTAATTAGGCCCCTTAGTGTATGGATGAGAAATAATTGACTGAAGAAAACAATCAAAAATATCAAACGATTGCCGATCAAATAAAGCAAGGCAATACTGATGACGCTATCACTAGCCTTAAAAGTATCCTCTCATCTAACCCGAATGATTTAGTTGCTTTATCGATGAGTGGATCTGCTTATATGAGGGCAGGCGATCAAACTGAGGCATTTAATTCTTTCGAGGCGGCAGTCAAAGCAGACCCAAATTCATTCTCATCTCATGGTGATCTGGCTTTTGCAGCAATGAAATGTGGCCAGTCTGCTCGTGCGATTAATCATTTCGAAAAGTCATTAGCAATAAATCCAAATTTTTATCCAGCATGGAGTTTTCTTGAGGCCTTGTATTTTGAGAAGAGAGATTATGTGGCTGCACTGAATGCAGTGAAAAAATCCGAAGAACTTGATCCAATGAATGATGAATACAAGGAAATGCAAAATGCTCTTAAGAATGGATATTCTGAAAATGCTGAAAAAATAGCTCGCTCTATGATTGCTAGGCATCCCGGTCACCCTAGAGGATCGTTTATGCTCGCACATTTGGCTTCCAGATTGGGTGCTCATGAAGAGTGCACAAAGGTTCTAAGGTATGCGCTGCAGCATCACCCAGCTAATATCATGTTAAGAAAAGCACTGATTCAGAATCTAGAGCGGCTTGGTGAGTTTATATTGGCAGTTGATGAGGCTGAGGGACTTACAAAACTTGATTCTGATTACAGGCATTGGGTGCTTCTCAGCAAGGTTTATGGGCACATAGGATCGCATGAGAATGCACTTGGTGCAGCGGAAGAAGCTGCGAAGAATATTCATGACAACACAGAAGAACTCGGTAAGATTGATCTTCTACGTGGCCATGCTCTCAAGATACTCGGCAGACGGTCTGAAAGTGAGCAAGCATATCGAGATTGCATCTTAAATACACCCGGTAACGGTGCAGGCTGGTGGGGATTGGCTGATTTCAAGGATTACAAGTTTGATCAAATTGATAAATTAACCATGCAGGAGGTCTTTGAAAACGAGAAGTATGAGCCAGCTCAAAGATGTCAGGCAGCATTCGCATTAGCAAAGGCTCATGAAGGGGATAATGACTTTGATGAATCATTTATTTGGTATAAAAAGGCAAACGATCTACGACCCAATTTAAATTTTAACCAAACAGATCATCAGAAATTTTGTAAAAGAATAATCAAAGGATTTGATTTTGATACGTTAAAAAATCAGGCTTCTGAACAAGCCGATGCACCGACACCGATATTTATCATTGGCATGCCAAGGTCGGGATCAACTTTAATTGAACAGATACTATCCAGTCATTCTCAGATTGAAGGCACTATGGAATTGATGACGCTTCCAAACTTGGAAAGAAAAATGATTATCTCTGGAGGGTTAAAATTTGACAAAAAGTATCCAGAATCCTTTAAACACTTTAACAAAGCACAGCTCGCTGATTTTGGTAAGGCTTATCTTGATCAGACATCCATATACCGTAAGGATAAACCTTACTTTATAGATAAATTACCACCCAATTTTGAGAGAATTGGAGTAATCCATAAGATTTTACCCAATGCAATCATTATTGATGCAAGAAGGCATCCTTTGGCTTGTGGATTCTCCATCTATAAGCAACATTTTGCTGGCGGTCATGAGTATAGTTATGACTTAAACAATATCGGCTTTTACTATAATTGTTATTTAGGTGTCATGGACCACTTTAATCAAATGATCCCAGAGAAAATATTCTTGATGGAGTATGAGAAGAATATCCAAAATACAGAAGCAATGACGCGTAAATTACTCGATCACATTGGTCTTGAATACGAACCTGGTTGTTTAGAGTTCTATAAGAATAAACGAGCAGTGAGAACTGCGAGTTCTGAACAAGTTCGAAAACCGATATATACTGATAGCCTCAACGAATGGAAGAATTATGAAGAACAGCTTCAGCCCCTTAGAGATGCAATGGGCGATGATACAATTAGACGTTATGAGGGCATCTCGTAGGTGAAGTTAAATGCAAACCTTTAGTAAAAAAAACCTCTTTATTTTATTTATAATTTCAATCAGCCAAAATCTCATGTCTATGAACGAGCACAATCAGCATAATGATAAGTCTTTCAATTTAGACACAACTCATTTCAACGAACTTCATCAAGAATTCAAAAAAGGTAATCACGGATACATTGATAGCTTCTTAGTTATTCAAAGTGAAGAAGTAATTTTTGAGGAATATTACGAGGTTGATTACTCGATGCTCACAAAAGAAAGAAAAAATGAGCAGAGAAGTATTATGCAAAGAAATTATGGTGACTTAGCCACAGCTCAGTACAACTATTATGACCCTGAATGGCATCCATATTACAAAGGCACTAAGCTTCACACCATACAGTCTGTCAGTAAAAGCGTGACTTCTGCCTTATTTGGTATTGCTTTAGAAAGAGGGGAGATAGAAAGCATTGATAATGAAATCTTTGAATATTTTACTGAATATAAACATCTATTCGATAGCACGCTTAAAAAATCAATCACCATCAGAGACTTATTGAACATGACATCGGGCATAAAGTGGGATGAGGATAGCCACCCTTATACTGATCCGCTAAATGATGCTGCAAGCATGGAAAATAGTCATGATTGGATTGAATATATTCTTTCATTGCCCATGGAGCATAACCCTGGCAGTAAGTTTATCTACAACAGTGGCATCACTGTTTTGCTTTCACATATCTTACAAGAAGCAACGGGGCTGAATGTTGCTAAGTATGCTGAAAAATATCTATTTAAACCTATTGGCATACAAAAATATTTTTGGAAAAAAACACCAACTGGATTGACTGATGCAGAGGGAGGGCTTTACTTAACAACAAAGGATTTTGCTAAAATTGGCCTCCTATATCTTAATAAGGGAATGTCCGGTGGACAGCAAATATTAACAAAAGACTGGGTTGAATTGACCATGTCGCCAGGAGTTTCAATTGAGGATAGTGATCGAAGATATGGATTCCAGTGGTGGTTTGTGCCTTATGGTAACGAAAGGGAAAAATGGATTTTCAGTGGAAGCGGCTATGGAGGTCAATATCTTATGGTTATTCCAGAGTATCAACTTGTCATAGTGTTTAATGGTTGGAATATATTTGACACTGAAAGACCGTCTATTGAATACCTATCCTCGAGAATTATGGAAGCTGTGATAGAGAAAAAATAAATCAATGGATCAGATTAATATCATTCCTTTGAGTAATTTGATGCTTGGATTTATTCCAGTTGCGGTTTTAATATTAATCATGCGCTTTTGGGGATTGAATATCACCAGCTCTTTGTATGCAAACTCCAGGATGCTGATTCAATTGCTTCTCATTGGTTATGTACTGACTTACATATTTGAAACGGATCAACCAATGATCATAGCTTTGGTTGTTTTTTTTATGATCTTCATGTCGGCATGGATAGCAATGCGACCCCTTAAAGAGAAGGGTATTTATTCTTTCATAGTAATTTTCATATCCCTTGCATTGAGTGGGCTGGCAGTGCTGTTTCTCATCAGTCAATACATTGTGGAGTTACCAAGATGGTTTGAGCCCAGCTTCATCGTCCCAATTGCTGGGATGATTTTTGCAAACAGCATGAATATAGTGAGCTTGGCAGGAGAAAGGTTCTTTGTTGAAAAAGATCGAGGTGAAAATTATGAGAACTCCAGAAGAATAGCCTTAGAAACGGCTTTGATACCACTTATCAATGCTTTATTTGCTGTCGGATTGGTCTCATTGCCGGGCATGATGACAGGGCAAATATTGTCTGGCATCGAGCCACTGATGGCAGCTAGATATCAGATCATGGTTATGTGTATGATGTTCAGTACTGCGGGCCTTTCTGCAGTGACTTACATGTCATTTAAGAAATACTAAGGAGAAAACTATGGCGGCAAATATGGGTGGTTATATTTCAGTAGGCACAAACGATCTTGAATCAGCTAAGAATTTTTATGATCATGTCTTTGAGACACTTGATAAAAAAAGCTTTAAAGGAAATGATCGCTCCTATTTCTATTTCTTCACAAGTACAAATACCTATTTTGCTGTCTTCTCTCCGTACGA
>Ga0206683_10003610_pt1 | contig 10207 bp, 1 predicted proteins | sample M280m12015metaG_FD_155483 | JGI IMG/M metagenome (GOLD analysis project Ga0206683, IMG submission 155483) | Ammonia-oxidizing marine archaeal communities from Monterey Bay, California, United States - M2 80m 12015 | ecosystem: Environmental > Aquatic > Marine > Intertidal zone | place: USA...
TGCCTAAGAAACCAGATAGCGATTCCCACCACGCCGATAGAGACATTTGGTCTCGTGGTGAGGCTGGTCCCATTGACATGGAAGCTCGCATGGAACTGGCTCAAGAAATTCACTCACGAACAAAGGTACCGATCAAGATCGTTGAGGCCACCGAGAACATGGTGGTGTTCCTCCGCAAGATGGTGGATGGGACTAACCGCATGTATCGAATGGGATACCACAAGGCCAGCGACGGCAGATACATGTTTGGCAAACCAGCACGAGTTAAACCACAAACGGTTTATTCCCCGGTTCAACCGAACATGCCGCCCATCGGCCCAATGAGCCATAAGCCGAATCATCATGTCAGCCCAATTCAGGGAAAAGAAACAACAGAAGAAGCTAAATCTGATTATCTTATTTCCTGCACATTGGACAACATGTTTGAGTTCAAAGACACGCTTCAACCAATTTTCGATTATTACAGAGTCACAGTGACCCCTAGTGTCGATGGGCTGTTGTGTAGTGATTATCCGTCCGGATTTGAGGACGCAGCAGATACGGCTGTGAAGGCCCTAGGTGGAAGACTGGGGCGAGGTGGTGGCTTGGGAAAAGGCCGTAGGGCTGGGAGAGCCCTCACCGCAGCGTTCGACCCAAAAGCTTGGGATGGTGATGGCGACGGAATAGTTCAAGAAGGTACGCCTTTCCAGCGTCCATCTATTCCCGGTATCAACACAAACTGGCCCGGCGAACCAAAAACCAGAATCAAACCCCCTGATTACCCAGATGACAGTGCCCACGTCAGAGAGGCACGGAAGCCTCGTCGTAATCCGAATCGAACTCGTCCGGGTAAACGAACTGTCCAGAATCGCAGGGTGGAGCGTGCCGCTGGCATGCGCTCAGAGACTAGGGACCATCGCCTCACGCCGACGCTCAGAGAGGGAGATTTTCAGATCAGTGAAACCCTCTTGATGCACACTGATACTGAACTAAACAAACGCCCGATACTTCTTGTCGAATTAGCTGACGGAACTACCCAGCCGTTCTATATGCGTTCCGGTACAGGTGACGTTCTCCGAGATGCCGACGCTCTCGAATCGGGTGAAGGTGGTAGCCACGGCAATTGGGTTCCATTTGACGGTTTTGGCCTCGGGCGAAGAACGGAGTGGTTTAGAAAAGAGAAATACGCTGATTCGGAAGGACCAACTGGTCCCGGAGAGCCTTTGCATCGGTATGGAAACGAAGAGCTCAAAAAGGTGGGCGAGACGTTAGATGCATCAGAGAATGTGCAAGAGATGCTCAAAGACCGTTCTCGACAAATACCCATGTATCACGGTGGGGCTGATGAGCCAGAGGGCTATGTGCCCGGCGACGACTCCACGTTGAAGTACGCAAGAAGTGATGACCTCAACGAAATGTTGGGCCTGCCCTCACATGAAGAATATACGAACGAAGTATTTAGCCAGATTGCTGAAGATGAACGAGCGGGCAGTGTGCGATCCAACACTTATAAATATGGTACTCGCAAACCTACCGGGCCGAGAGAGGGAACGCCGATACGCGGGGGCCGAGGAGCTACTGCACGCACTGGAGCAGGTCCAGCCGCAGTAAATCCGCGAGGACCCGGTACCCGAACAGAAAATATTGAATGGGACGCACTGAAGGCGCAGCTTCCATCACAAGCTATTAGAAATATGTCGGTTAAGGAACGTAAAGACCGAATTGAAGATCTGGATAAAAAACTAGATGTTCTAGAGGCCCAGATGGACGAGGTGGGACGATTCGACGCTGAATATGCTGAGATGAAACAACGTTTCATGCAGTTGGATTCAGAACGAAGAAAGCATTTGATTTCTGCGGCAATTCATAGTTGGGAAGGTGGACGTAAAAGTTTTGTTCGTTTGCCCGTCGAATCTAAGGGTGTTGAACTTGAGCTAACGCCAGATGAGATCGATTCACTTCGTTCCCATATAAAAGCACTGATTGGCAAAAGCAAAGACAGCAAAGTAAATGGTGTTTTAGCAAAATATGATCAGAAACTTGCTGCCAACAAAGATGGGGTAGTAAAAATCCCTAGAGGGCAATATCACGACTTCACCCATGCGTGGGAGAAAGTTTCGCCGCCTACCCAAAGTCGAATGCATCCCAAAACAGGTCGCGACATACTCGAATTCGCTGCACTTTCACCAACCCAAAAATTTAGGTCGTCGCAACTCGACCTGCCAGACAATAAATACAGAGGATTCGGGAATAAGAGAATCAACAATGGTGCTCATCCTGACATAACTCCAGCCAATCAGGCAAAAATGATGGAAGCTATAGGTGCTCCAGAGGGTGAACGTCGGGGTCTTTATTTGCCCGGTCGCGACTATTTGATGTTCGCAGACTTAAAAGAACACGGCTCTGCTTCACCCCGACGGTGGGCAATCATGGAAGGCCAATACACACACGCCACCAAACAGGGGCGTTCGCGAGCAGATCTGCCCCAACTCGCTGGTGAGCCGGTTGTCGAAACGTTAAGGGGTGCCCGTAGGGCCGACATGGGTGGACCCAATATGGGTAGAGGTGGCCGCACGAGAAGACAATCTCGCAGTGGACCTCAGTCACTTCGAGCTTTCCCGGGGGATACCGACGCCCTATTTGACGAACCTACCGGCGAGGACATCATTCCTGATATCAGAGATGTGAGGCCAGAGGATCGGGCGGATATCGACCGCTGGAACGCAATGGATGATGCTGCGCTTAGTCGTCTAGGACAACGTCGGGTTGAGAGAATCGCACGACGTTCCGAAGCTCGTCGCGAGGCAGGTCAAGCGGCGGAGCGGCGACAGTCGAACGATCTTTTATCTCGATGGGATGAAGCAACCACTGGCACCAGTCTCGACCCTGCGCGTCGTGGCCTAAGGTCGGAAAACAAAATCCCACGAAGAGCAACTGCCGACGAAGCTAAACCAGAGACCCGTGGTCGCCCCATGGGGCATGTAGTGGAAGATTCACAAGAACGTTTTAAGGGTAAAAAGTTTGAAGAAGTTAAGCCCGACGATTGGGACGATTTGAGTACTGAAGATAAGTTCGCTCTCCTCAGTGCTGAATTAACTCCAAGCAAGAGCGGGATGAGGCAAATTGACTACAACCGTATCTACAATGAATTAGACAAGATTATAGAAAAAAGAGAGCTTCGCAGAGACCGTTCAGAGGGTCGCTTTGAAACGATAGCGGAGCGACGCGCTCGAAGAGGCGGAGTCATACTCCCAGCTAGTGTTCGCAAGCGTGAAACCGAAGATAGAGAGCCCCAACGAACAACGGCACAAACAGCTAAAACAGAACGTAAAAAAGTTCTTAATAACTTAGAGTCATCGTTTGCTAATGCTGACAGTAGAGCGACCAACAGTGGGGATGCAGTTCGAAGTGAACACGCAGACATTTGGTCTGAAGCTTTAGACATAGTTTCAGGGTCGGATGATTTGACCCATTCCCAATTGCGTGCTCTTGATGGATTGTTCGAGAGTTATCTCAGCAGAGAGTCTGGCGAACTGTCGCCGGTTGAAGGCGAATTGCGTGCTGCCGCGCTAAGTCGTAAGAGTCATATTGAAGATCTTCTTTCCGACTATGAGGGTGATCGATTTATTTCCGAAGGAGACACCCCTGAAATTCGAACTCTGGGTGGGGGTAGCGACGACCTAGACATTATGGAACTCAACAACCTCGAACTATTTTCTCCAAGCGGTTTACGATCCATTCGACAAAACAGCAGCAAGCTCCCGGGTACATCAACGCGAGAGTATGTGGATGCCAGACGACGACAAGGTTTACGTTCCCAAACTAACAGAAGCAGGGAAGAAAAGATCGGAGATCTTCGCAACCTTTGGCGTAACGCACAAGCGACTAACGACACTGAAGAAATGGACCGGCTAGAGCGCCAACTTCGAGAACTCAATGCCGGACCTCCTCCGAATGCCCGAGCTAGATCAGTTGGTAGAGCACGAGCCAACAATAGGCAAAACACAGGTGGGAACTTTAGAAACAGCGGAGACCGATCTCCAACATCTGGACGAGGTATGCGATCAGAGCGCGAAGGTCGTGCTCAGATTACGGGCGAAGCCACATGGTTTAAAAAAATCGAAGATTCTCTTCAAAAAGAAATCGATATGGCTTCACGAGACAAAGATCAGCAAACAGCTGATGCCCTCCGAACCTTGAAACGAACATTGGCTCGTCAAGAATCGGGTAAAACCGGCGACAAGCGCACTAACGCTGGTTCGTTGACTGTCACACAGACAGAGATTGACGAGATGCTCGATGCTTTAATGCATGTTTTGGATCGTCAAACTGCGGAAAAGGGGTCTCGAACAGAGATGTTTGCGGAATTGATTGAAAAGCTTTCTTCTGCAGCTATTTCGACTTTCATATTGAAAGAAACAGAAGCAATTCAAAGCAGAACACGGAAAGCCACGAACGAAGCAGGTCGTACAGTCGACATCCCAAATACGGATTTATAAGATGATGTCTACTAATACTAATAAGACGCAAGAGGTAGGATACAATGTCTAATAGCGGTCTCCGAGGCAAACAATCGAAGTACCAATGCATGTTGAGCGGCGAAAAGGTCGCAAAGCCATGTGTCGGCTGCATCAACCCTAAGGGGTGTCTGTCCAGAGCCATGCAGTACAAGGAGCCTCAACAAATGGGTCTGGAAGAAGAAAACGTAGTCAAGCTGAACACCGATGGTACAGCGCTTACATGTTCTAAGGGCTACAGTACTACTGATTGCGAGTATACTGCAGGTAGTAAGATATGCGGTAAGTGTGGCGCATCAGCGGTCGAACTGAAAGAGAGTCCAATGGAACAAGCCATCGTTAATGATGAAACTCTGGACGACGAGGACGCAGTGCTGATCAAGGCACTTGAAGAAAAAGCCAGCGTCATGGACGAGGTCTCCGAGGTTGAAGCCGAAAAGCGTCGTATTGAAAAAGATACTCGCGATAACTCTGATACCCAATTAGAGGATGACGATGACGACCCGGATCACGACGAGCACGAAGCTACAGAGGCTAAATCTGAAGATGATGTAGAAGAAAAGACCGAAGATGAGCCCATCGATGAAAAGGTCGAAGAGGTCGATGAAAAGACTGAGGAAGATGAGTCAATCGATGAAAAGGTTGATAACGAACCAATTTCTGAAGACGAGCCGATCGTAGAAAAAACTGAAGATGACGGTTGGGTCGGCCTAGAAGAAGAAAAGGACGAAAAAGCTGGCGTTATGATGCGCGAAAGCCGCCTAAACGTCGACGATGAGGAAGAAGAGGAAGAGGATGCCGAAGAGGAAGAGGCTCCTGCTGCTGCTGCTCCTCCTCCTGCTGCTCCTGCTGCCGATCCTGCTGCCGCTGCTCCCGCCCCTGCCGCCGCTGCTCCAGCCGCTCCCGTAGAGGAAGCCCCTCCGGCTCCCGCTGCCGAAGAGGAAGAAGCTCCCCCAGCCCCAGCTCTTGCTGAGGAAGAGGAGGAGGAAGAAGATGAAGAATACGAAGAGTCCTCAGCTAAGAAATCTGTCGGTGCATATTTGTGTGCCCTCGACCGAAAGGTCTACCCCGGCAACGCCTCTGTTTGCGACGACTGCCCGGGCGGCTGCGTCTCTGAAAAGGGCATGCCCAGCTTGCTCGAAGTTGAACAAGCTCTTGAAGTCCAATTCAAGGGCGCAGAGTACGCAACGGTAATTGATTCTGTTTATTCAGATCGCGCAGATCTCTTTATCTGCGATCTTGATGTTGACGGCAAAAAGGTTATCGAAGTATTCGTTGAAGCTAAGTCTGGAGAGGTTCTCGGCTTTAGCCGCCTCGACGATTCTGTCTTTGAACAAAAAGATGCTTTCGAAACAGTTGACCTTGTTGACTTCAGCGAGGCTGCCGAAATCGCGGTTAAGACAATCGAAGGTGTAGTCAACGCCGTAGAGCCGGATGTATTCGAATCTTTCGACTGCTACGCGGTAGAAATTAATGGCGTAGACGGCAAGTCACATGATGTGTTCGTTGCTCTTGACGGTGAAGTTTTGGGTTATGACACATACGAGCCGGACGAGGCAGAGGCCATCGAGGCCGAAGCTGCTGAAATCGCCCTTAAGCGTGCGTTCTCAGACGATGAGCGCGACGATTTGGCCGATCAGGGTCACGCCATGAAGGATGGTTCATATCCGATTGTGTCGGAAGAAGATCTCCGTAATGCGGTTCAGGCTTATGGTCGGGCAAGTAACAAACCAGCAACAAAAGCTCACATTATGAAGCGAGCTAAAGATCTTGGTCTGGAAGAACTTATTCCGACCAACTGGGTTGCTGGTAGTGACGAAAAAGCGATCCTGAGTGCAGATGATGCAGAATTCATGGCTTCTCTGATCGAATTTGAATTACTCGCGGAGGAAACCAATAACAACGGTCCCATTTAGGGGCTCCCCGAAAGGTGGGTCCGAATGACCGAGTTCTCTCCAAAAAAAAGAACCTACCTCTCAGCAAGAATTCGCCGTAGTCGGCGAGATTTAGAAGCTGCTGGGCTGGACTTTCTTGAACGCAGAAACATTCTTGCTGCACAGCCAACCCTTAACGCCCAAATTGTAGTTAAGGCGCTTGATGGCAGCATCGGAGATTCCCCTGAACAGGAAAAAGATAAGTCCAAAAAACGCACAGCCGGTTCAGGAGTTAAAGAAATAGAGCCCGAGGTTCGTTACGACCCCAAGGGTGTTCGTGATCCCGGACAAGTTTTCAAACTGCATGTCACTGCTCGTGACCTCAAAACAGGTCAAGATAATTTCGGGTGGATTGATCCGCCTAAAGCAGTGCCGAAAGAAGAACAGCGCTCCAATATGGCTGACGCTATGCAGTGGCGAGCAACCCGACCTCAGATTCGGATACGGACTTACGATCAGGACCCAAGAACGGGTCAACCAATCATTGAGACTGAAGAAGAAATTAAGGTCAAAGGTCTCGGCAGAACCCTCAAAGACACCCTTCCGGGCCAAAGCCTTGGGGGACGTGCCGCCAGCGGCCTTGGTCTCATTGTTGACGCTTTAGGGAAGTTTCGTTGCCCCCCCGGTACCCCAGCAGCCAACCAGTTCACCGACGAGTTCGGCACAAACTGTTTTTCACCTGTGGAGGTATTACGCGACACAGTCCGGGGTCTTGTCAATAGTCTCAGATCCGGTAGAGGTCGAAGCTGGTCATTACCCGGTCGAGGCGACAGCGAAGCGGAACAGCTGAGATCCAATATCGCAGAACGGCGCGCAACCGCAGGTAAGGCCGGACAGCTTATTGGTAATACTGCATCGATTGAAGCAGCCTTGATTGAACGCAACACCGTTATTCAATCTTTAATGGATCAGTACGGCATCTCGGCTGGAGACGAACTAAACGAGGATATGTGGTCATTGTTGGAAGCGATGACCGACGTAGATACCGGTGATTTCCCTGATCTGGAATGGAAGGGATTGTTCACCGGCATGTTCGGAGAAGAACTCTGGGACGACAATCTTACGATGCGTCAAAATTTGGAAAAGATGCGTGCGACAGTACGCGAAGACGTATTCAGTTTCATGGGTGCACAAACCAAAACGGGCGCACAAGCAATCCGGGATGCGTATAGAGCCAAAGACCCCACTGCGATAGAAATGGTTGACAATCTTGTTGGCCGACACGAATCAGCGATGCGAGGATTCTTAGGTTCGACTCTTCACGAGTTCGGAGACGATCCGAGAGCGATGAGCGGTCTTAAAAAGATTTCTTTCCGACCCTATAACCCAGATTATGACGACTTCCAAAGCTATTGGGGTACCGAAGGCGAGTGCATTCCCCTTTGGGAAGGTACCGGCACCGGGATGGCTACCAAACTCGAATTCAACGCTACTGCCGTTGCCCTGCGACCGTTTCAAGAGGGTGGACTAACTCATGAGGGTCCAGATGGTCGACCGAAGCTCGTACAGGTTGACGCTGGAGGTGCCTTTTCAGCATCAGTAACAGACGCCGAGAAATGGGCGGCAATCGCAGACTTTCTTACACATACTGAAAAAATGGAATATTGGCACACCCAGTATGCAAATGACCTTACTGCTGCTGCTCACGGTGGAAGTCTCGAAGCCTTTTCCATGCATGTCGGATACCACGAACTTGCACACGTTAAACAGTATCAACAGATTGCACAACGTGTGTTGGAAGCTTATGAGCGTGATGGTCAATTCTCGATTTACAAAAGGGATGGCACTGGACTCGAATCATTAACTGCACATCCTTCTGAATGGACAAACGAACAGTTCGTTATGGCCGTTGTCTCCACATTCCAAGATGCGCTTCCACCCGGCCAGACTGCCGACTTTCCTCCAATGGACATGGTCCAATTTGAGGGGAGCATGTTGCATCTTCTCGCAGGACAATATTACCAAAACATGGTTCAAGATTTCCTGCAAGCAACCTCTGGCAGTTTTGCAGAAGATATTACTCCGGGTCAATATGTAAGTCCTTTGGACTCTAGAGGACTACCTATTCACAATACGGCGAAAGCCCACCTCAACCTGTTGTTCCTAGAGGGAACAGCTGAACTGGCGGCTCTTAAACGAACCGGAGGCATCGCTGGTGACGAACTCAATGAAGTTCTTGATTGGATGGACGCAGACGTAGCAGACGTTGTCTATGGGATTCCAGAGGTTGACGTTCCATTCAAACCCGGTTCCATTGTTCCCGACACTGACATGGGTGAAGCGCCTTGGGACACTCCTCTCGAACCGGGCGAAGTTATGACGCCATCAGGCATCATCATTCCAACTAGTGCTGTGAAAAAGATAGAAGCAGCAGCGGCGAGGAAGAGGCAAGAACGCCAACTAACTACGGAGAAGCGAAAGCTCGAAACTGCTAGACGATTGCGGCATCGAACAGAAATACACAGTTGGGGCAGCGGCGGGGACGGTGAAATCAAAACTGCGTCCGATGGAACAAAATATGTTTGGATCGGAGCATTAAGTGGTGAGGGCGAATGGCAGGTGCTAATTGACGACCTGTTCGACCCACAGTTTCTCAGGGAACTAGAGAGTGTCGGCCCGTTTGAAGCACCTTGGGATGGACAGATCGTGGGCGGCGCTGAGGGCGGTATGCGCTCTAGGCGAGAATTGGGCCAATTCGACAACGGACCCAGAGTTGGAAAGTTTTCCGGAGAAACACACGAAGAACCAGACGGCTCAGTCTGGGAGTTTCGCCCTACTCTTCGGGATCGTCCAGAAAAAGGTGGTTTCTGGCGTGATATGACAGACCCTGCAAACCGACGAGAAATAGCCGAACGCGCCACACGCAGACGCCAATTGGAGGCCCAAGAGGGTCGAAGCATGGGACGACTTGCTCGCCCGGGAGCTGGAAGCGAATGGGAAAACATTGTCCGAAGGGGCGATGGCGGGATGCGTTCCACAAGGGCCACCTTGGGACAAGGTCTCACTCCCGAGGAGATCAACGATCACGCGATACTCGACGACCTAGAGCTAGAGCTGGACAGATTAGACCAAGCGCCCCCCACCATTTTGGGGCGGTTGCGTCAAAAGTTTGGTGGCCACAAAGGGCTGGAACAACGCAAACAAAGACACCGAGAGAGTATTGCAGCCGTTAAGGAAGCATTAGCTGAAGGTAGGTTCGTCGAAAGTCTCGACGATTACATGAACCTTAGCGACAAAGAGAAGCTGAAGTTTTTCCATGGCAAACCTCTTGTCGTCACCGCTGATCAGACAGAACTTGCAATGAGAATCATTTTAGATAATTACCGCCTTAACCCTGAAGAATCTGATTCCGACAAACTCATGCACGTCAAGATTGTTCCAACTGATTCAGTTACCGGCGAAGAGATCCAGTCGCTACTGCATAAGGAATTCGCCGAGGCATTGGAAAACGGAATACCTATTGCGGAGGCATTGGAAAACGGAAACGACGTTGAAGCACAGCGCCTAATCGCACAGTTGGAAGCTACTAATACCCCATTCATGCTCGGCAAGGAACATTATGACTTATGCAAGGTTTCCGTAGCGGGCTCAAACATGTTCTGCTATGACCACGAAGGCATATTACGAAATAGTATGCCTCAGTTCAGTGGTCCTGTCTGGGATTTCGACACAGAAGAACACCAGAAACAGTATGAGGATGCTCTTACCAAGCTCGCCAACGCAGCCGGTCATGTCGACCCCTCAACGGATGAATATGAAGACTGGTTCAAGTCCACG
>Ga0206683_10003613_pt1 | contig 10204 bp, 8 predicted proteins | sample M280m12015metaG_FD_155483 | JGI IMG/M metagenome (GOLD analysis project Ga0206683, IMG submission 155483) | Ammonia-oxidizing marine archaeal communities from Monterey Bay, California, United States - M2 80m 12015 | ecosystem: Environmental > Aquatic > Marine > Intertidal zone | place: USA...
GCTAAAGCCACAGAGGTTATCAATTGCGGGGATGCTGGACAAGAAGGTGAGCTCATTCAAAGATGGGTGTTGCTAAAAGCAAAGTGCGCAGTTCCTGTCAAAAGATTATGGATTTCGTCACTTACCGAAGAAGCCATAAAAGAAGGATTCAAAAAATTGCAGGATGCTTCAAAATATGATAATTTGTTTGCTGCTGGAAATTCAAGAGCAATAGGTGACTGGGTATTGGGTATTAATGGGACTCGTTTATACACCAAAAAATTTGGTAAAAATAAAACCACACTTTCCGTAGGTCGTGTACAGACGCCTACCTTAGCAATGATTGTCAAGCGGCATCATGAAATAGCACAATTCAAAGTAGAACATTTTTGGGAATTAAAAACTGTGTATCGTAAAACAGAATTCTCTTGTCAAATCAATCGTCTAAATTCAAAAAAGCGAGCAGAAGAAGGTGTAGCATATTTAAAAGACAAACTCTTTAAAATTATTTCATACGAACAAAAAGAAGGAAAAGAAGGAAATCCAAGATTGTATGACCTGACATCTCTGCAGGTGGATTCAAATAAAAAATTCGGTTACTCTGCAGAAGACACCTTAAAAACAGTTCAAAATTTATATGAGAAAAAGCTGGTCAGTTATCCACGTGTAGATACAACCTATCTATCAGAAGATTTGCACGCCAAAGTACCAGGAATACTTGGTAATCTTAAATCCTACAATAGCTTAACGGAGGCGATTTTGGCAGCCCCCATAAAAAAGAGTAAAACCATATTCAACAATAAAAAAATAACCGATCACCATGCGGTTATTCCGACCGGAGTTCCTGCACAAGGTCTTCAAGGAAGTGAGTTGGCCATCTATGATTTAATCTGCAAAAGATTTATCGCTGTTTTTTATCCGCCCTGTAAAGTGTCTAACACAACTGTCATCGGGCGAGTTGAAAAGCTTGAATTTAAAACATCAGGGAAACAAATTATTGATCCGGGCTGGCGAAAAGTTTATTCTGGTAATGACATAGGTAAGAAGCAGGAAGACGACAAGATTCTTCCGCTTTTTAAGAAAGGAGAAGAAGGTCCGCACGAACCTTTTTTTCATGAAGGTAAAACAAGTCCACCTAAACAATATACGGAAGCTACCTTATTGAGATCTATGGAAACAGCAGGTAAATTTGTAGAAGACGAGGACATGCGAGAGGTGATGAAAGAAAATGGAATCGGACGACCTTCCACAAGAGCGAATATCATTGAAACCTTGTTCAAAAGGAATTATATCGAAAGAAAAAAGAAAAATATTCAAGCCACTCCATTGGGCGTACACCTCATTGGCACCATTCAAAATGAACTACTCAAAAGCCCTGAATTAACTGGGCAATGGGAATATAAGCTAAGGCAAATAGAAAAAGGCACTTACACCCCTCACGAATTCAAATCAGAACTTTACAAAATGATAAGGGAACTAACTGATGAGGTAGTTTTTGGTCGAGGCCGTTAAAGCTTTTTGTAATGATAAGTAGTGTTGTCATAAGACTGATCCTTAAAAACAAGCTCTTTTTTACTCAATACACTGACGAAGTTATTTCTACCGAAAACAGTATATCCATCATACTTAATTACGATAAACTGCTCATTAACTTCTCCTTCAAGGGCTTGACCCCAAGTCCATGTTCCTTGAATGGTATCTAGAACTGCTGGATCAGGAGCAAACGTATAATACAAGGGATTCAATGGCCAATGGCTGGTGATTCTTTCAAAGGTGCCATCGCTACTAAAAGTAATTCGATCTTCTATCTCAAATTCAGTTCCGTCCTCACTTACTGCCTTTGTACAACCCCAGGTTTTGTCCACAAGCCGTGTCTCAGGGGATTGAAACGAGATAAATGGTCTTTCATATTTACCACATGATACAACTAGAATTAAGGTAGAGATAAACAAAATAACTTTCATAATATCTATTTTAAGTAGCTAATATAGGGAAATCACATTCGATTTGGCGCATAAATACCCAAAAGATTCAAACTGCGATTAATAACCTTAGCCGTTGATTTACTGATTAGTAAACGGTTGTTTCGAATTTCAGTTTCATTTTCTGGCAGAATTTTTACGTTTTGATAAAACTGATTGTAGGACTTCACTAGCTCATAACAGTAATTTGCAATCACAGCAGGAGAATAACTGCTTGCTGCTTCCTCAATAATATGTGGAAACTTATTCAGATTTTTAATGAGCTCTTTTTCTTGCGGTATCAATGACGGTTTAAAGCTGATATCCGAATCAAATAAACCCGCTTTAGATAATAAAGAGCAAATTCTTGCGTGTGTGTATTGAATAAAAGGTCCCGTATTCCCATTGAGATCTATCGAATCTTGTGGATTAAACATCATTCTCTTCTTAGGATCCACCTTTATGAGATAATATTTGAGTCCGGACAAACCAATCTGCTGATAAAGCTCTTCTTTATCAGAATCATTCAATTCATCCAAATGACCTCGTTCTTTTGTCATCTCTGCTGCTTTGGAAATGACATCATGCATAAGCTCATCTGCATCTACAACTGTTCCTTCTCTAGATTTCATTTTACCAGTCGGTAGATCTACCATCCCATAAGACAGGTGGTGGCAATTGTCCGCCCATTTGTATCCCAGCTTTTTAAGAATTAAAAAAAGTACCTTGAAATGATAATCCTGCTCATTACCCACGGTATAAACCATACCATTCAGCTCGGGGTAATTCTTATATCTTTCGATTGCGGTTCCGATATCTTGTGTCATATAAACCGCTGTTCCATCGGAGCGCAAAACGATTTTTTCATCAAGACCTTCATCTGTAAGATCAATCCAAACAGAGCCATCATTTTTTCGGTAAAAAACACCTTTGTCTAGGCCCTCAGTCACTACATCCTTACCTAATAAATAGGTGTCTGACTCATAATAGAGCTTATCAAAATTAACCCCCATAATTTTATAGGTTTGATCGAAGCCTTCATATACCCAATCATTCATGGTTGACCACAATAAATATACCTGAGGGTCTCTCGCCTCCCATTTAATGAGCATTTGTTTCGCCTCCTTTAACAATGGTGTGTGGTTTTTTGCAAGCTCTTTGATCTTAGCTTCTAATTCTTTGAGCTGAGAATCCTTTTTACCTTCTCTCGCATCAGATAGCTTATTGAATTCTTCTTGAGCAGTATCATCAACATTTCCTTTATTCCATTCCGACAATACCTCTTCAACTTCAGCATTCATTTGCTTATCGAACTCGACATAGTATTTTCCGACCAACTTGTCACCCTTTAAACTGGTATTATTCGGGGTCTCTCTTTCGCCTTTTTCGTTTAAAGGAGAAAATTTCTCCCAAGCGAGCATACTCTTACAAATATGAATTCCGCGATCATTTATAATCTGTGTTCGAATGACTTCGTGACCATTGGCCTTTAAAATAGAAGCTACAGCGTCACCAAGAAAAATATTTCTCAAATGCCCCAGATGTAATGGTTTGTTTGTATTTGGAGAAGCATATTCAACCATCATCATAGGTTCTGATCCTTCCGTTTTAATACCAAAAGTATCCGAAAGTGTTTCCTGAGCTCTTTTAAGCCAATAGGTATCGTTTAATGATATGTTTAAAAATCCACGGAGCGGTTCGAAACTTGAAATCTCATCAATTTTATCCGCTAAAAATTTTCCGATTTCCCCCCCTGCTTGCTCAGGACTACAACGCAATATTTTGACAAATGGAAAAACTACAAGTGTTAAATCCCCATCTACATCCTTCCGTGTCGGTTGAAACTGAATGAGGTTTTCAGGAATTTGACTCCCAAATAGTTCCACACTATGCACCAATATTAATTCTTTAATCTGCTTTTCCATTGTGTTGTCTAAGATGCGCAAATTTAAAGAATTCCATTCAATGATGAACCCTTAAGAACATAAACTGATAAAATACTATATTTGCGGTCTTCGGGGATGTAGCTCAGCTGGCTAGAGCGCTTGACTGGCAGTCAAGAGGTCGTGGGTTCGACTCCCATCTTCTCCACAAAATAAAAGCCACTAATTAGTGGCTTTTTTAATTTTGAAAACCAAGTGTATTTCAATTCGTTTCAAATGTAACATGGTTTTCCTCACAAAGCTTTTCAAGCTCTGTTTGGTACTCACGCAAAAGTTTCTTCCCTTTATCCAGCTTTTCGTTAGCCTTAGCCATTTCATTAAAATCCTGATTTTCTAATGCAGATAATATTAACATAAATCCAGTAAACTGAGTATTCGCTGCCTCTATATATTTCTCGTGAACTTCCCTAACTTCTGCTGTTTTGAGCTTACCAGAAATATGCTCTAATTCATCAATAAAATCCCTGTAAACTGGAATCACCTCATTTTTAATCGTGTAATACATGGTTTCATCGTCTGTATAATTTTCACCTCGAACCGACTCATACAAGTCCAGTGCTTTGGACTCTTTATCAGCAACCTTAGGGAGGTATTTATTTATGTAATCGAGTAAATCATTTGAAATTTCATTAGAACAAGAAGTAAACCCAATGAACAACAAACCGAACAAAAAAATTTTTTGAGCTGAAATATTTCGCGTATGCCCCATAACTTAGAATTTTAGACTTTAATTGATAACTAAAATACAATAATTTTAGCAATCATTTCCTAATACATAAAACCGTTGATTGCTTATTGAAAAATCTTTCAATTTATTCCAACTTCTTCATTATAGTTTTTGTAAATTGCCAGCAATTATTAATTATTTAAATAAATACTATGTACCGAATACAATCTTTTTTAATCGTTGTTTTATTAGCCTTTACATATTCCTGCGGGGATGATACTGCAGTAGATAAACTAAATGATATCAAAACTGATGCTTCAAATTTTGAAGACGGAGTTAGCACAGCAATAGAATATAATGATGGGGTCATTTCGGAAATATCTCTTTTAGATTTAAAGATGATGGCCTTGAATGAACAAGCCGAGAAAGGCGTAGATGATGCGTATCCTAAATTATATGAGGAATGCTTAAATGAATATCAAAGAGTTTCTGGTGTAATTCGCAAGGTTACTCCTGCAGGTATAGGTGGAGCTGATTTCAAAATTTCTGCTCTTGCATATATAGATAGCTACGGTGTAATGTTGGAATATTTCACTCCCGAGAGTATCACTGGAATATTAGAACAAATGGAAAGTGATGAAGAACAAACCATGGAGCAATTAAACTATATTGATGAGTTTTTTAAAGCCATGCAAGACGTGGACGACAAATTCGATATGCTGAGCGAAGCACAACAAGTATTTGCAAAGAGAAATGACAGCTATGTGAAAAAAGATGAAGTTGATCTAGAAGAAATCTACGAAGAAACCAAATAACAGTCAAATACCAATTACATTATGACACCTCTTGCGAGGTGTCTTTTTTTTTATAAAAACCTCAGTACACTATATCATTCAAAATATCGTTTTGATTTCATGAGGTTCAGTTTTATTGTTTCACTATTTATTGCATCAGCATCTTTCTCTCAAAGCGAAAAGGGACAATTCGGATTGATGCAGATCAACGAATTCAATTCTAGAGGAGGAATAGGGACTGGAATCGGGATAACCCATTTTTCAAATAACAAATCTCTTTCACTACGAATTTCTAGATTCAATTCGTACCACTGGAGCGCTGGCTTTAAAGAAGCTCAGCTTTTTTTTAAACAATATTTAATTCCCAAAGAACGGCGAATTGATCCCTTCCTGACTGCAGGTTTTGGCTACTATGGAAGTCGTTCTGAGAAAAAAATTCGTGACACCTCTTTTTTCGACGGTCCTACAAATCCTTGCGACCCTACAGACCCGTGTAATATCCCTGTTAATTCGACCTATGTATATTGGAAATACACCAATAATATTACCGTATTCATAGGAGGAGGTACAGATATAAAATTAAACGATTCATTCTTTTTCACATTGGAAGTTTTGGCTGCGTACAGAGATATAAAGACAAAGACTTATTGGTACGTTGGGGAACCCTATCGACCACACAGTAGTCAAAATAGGGTAGGAAGAGAAAAATGGACTGCTGATGTGCATGTCGGTATCATTTATAAATTCAAGCCAGGTGGTTTTAAATCAAGAATAAAATGATTGGGATTTGTATCTTTAGAGTATGCGAATACTTTTAATCGCCATATTTCTTGTTCTTGGAATTGTTTATTCAAATCGCATTGTTGCCCAGCAAATTCATATTGAGTGCGATACGGCTCACTTCCATTACAGTGAGTACATCGATTCTATGACCTTCTACGAAAAACGCATGGGTGAGAAAAAACACCTGAATACCAGCGATGAGAGGCTTACGCTTGCTTTTTATGTGGCCCTTAGTCATTATCCGGAATTGCACGACAAAAGAATATCACTTCGACTCAAAGCTCTTGTAAGTACCATGCAAGCTCAGCCCAGTCCCAATTTCATCGTCAAAAGAAAAAGCAAAAGAGCTTACCGCATTTTTGTCAACGATAATCCAGAGCTTACCGGTATCAATTATCAGGACCTCAGCTTCAATGCATTGGTCGGTTGGATTGGTCATGAATTTGCACACCTCATCGACTACTCCTCAATGAATAACAGGGAGCTTCTCGGTTTTATTGCGGCCTACGTATTCGACAAAAGAGAAATGCGCAAAACAGAAAGACAAGCCGACAAAGAGACCATCAAACGAGGTCTTGGCATTCAGCTATTGGACGGAGTGGCTTTTTTTGAAAAAAACAAGAAGGTATCGAGGCGCTATCGCAAAAGAAAGAAGAAAAACTACCTTTCTGAAGAAGAGATCATTGCCGATATCAAAAGAAACTGTGATTAGGCGTTTAATGCCTCACGACTACACGCTTTTTGAGCATGCCCTTCTCCCCTTCTCCAGAAAGAATGTACAAACCATTGGATAGGGTTTTCACATCTATAAGCTGTGGAGAATTCAGAACATCGATTTTTTGAATCACTTTCCCTTCAGCATTGCTCAATTTAAGCTCATGCAGACCAAGGCTTTGAGGCCACATTACCACAAACTGATCCTGTGTAGGATTCGGGTAGCACCACCATTCTGTTTGTAATTCTTGAACACTTGCATCATTGTAATAATTGAAAGGAGGCGTGAAATACTCACAACCATAGATATCCGAAATCACGGCAATATAATCACCATTTTGCGTAGGTGTATACTCTACATTGTCAGAACCTGGAATGGGTGTGCCATCCAAAATCCAGCTGATATTGTACCCAATGGGCACATCAGAAACATAGAGTACATCAATAGCACTTATATCAACTTCAAAGCTGTAAGAGCTGTCGCAATAAACCGCAAAAACGGTATCGGAAGTGGTACTACATCCCAAATTATTATATGCCGTGACATAGTAATTTCCGGATTGAATGATTTCCTCAACAGCATTGGTGTGCCCCGTCCAAAACGCTGTATCAAGCGACCACTGTAATGTGTATTGAGAAGAATCCGTATAGACCGAATAGTTCAAAGAATCGTATACCACATTGGGAATTCCTGGAGGAGATCCTACGACAATTGTATCCAGACTCTGAACTGAAGGGACAGGGAATATTTGCTCATAGGAAATGGAATACGAAATATCCACGTAGCTTCCTACTCCACAACTTCCACATCCACCAAAACCAACCGTATGCGTTCCCAAGTTGTCATCAGCACCATAGGTGATCTCAGCAGCATTGCTTTGGGCGGCCATTTCATCAGCATCCATTACTCTAATTTCATAAGTATTCGCCGGATTGAGATTGATATTTACGGGCCAAGTAATCGGGCCAAATGAATTGTATTCGTACGATGATTGATAAATCAGTGTGCCATTTTCAAATAAAATAAAATAAGGATCTGGAGCATTACCATTAAGAAGCTCCCAACCCCAAGGCTCACCTAACCAGTTGTTTGATACATTAAGGACCTTAACTTCTGTAAGGGTATAATTATCAATGGTATCTAGATTGTTATAGCCGGCGTATTGAACTGCATAATTTCCAGCTTGCGTATAGGTCTGAATAGCAGGATTCTCAGCATTGCTTGTCTGACCGTTTCCAAAATCCCACTCGTACAATAGTAAACCGGGATTATTGTTGGTGAATTCCACCTCTAATGGAATACATCCTGAAGGAGGACTTGAAGAAAAACCTGAATTACCGATTGCGGGTGTTTCAATGGTTAAAGTGATGAAAAAAGGAATGGCAATATTGTCAATATTTTGGCCGGATGCAGTTACATCAACAAGTATACTTACCTCCACATCATAAACTCCTGCTACTAGAGGTGTTCCGAAAACATTAATGCATCCATATACATTGCTCTGCGGATTATAATTGCAGCCATTAGCCACGTTATTACATATCCAATCCAGCCCAACCGGTAAAGCAATACTTACAATCTCAAAATTGTTGATTGTCGCGCCACTCGTATCTGTAGGCATTACAAAGGTGATGTCCTCAGAATAAAATTGACCTGTAAATCCTATGGGTAAAGGATCAGGATAAATTCCTGCCTGGGTATAGCTATTATCTACTGTACATTGCGCCCTTAACATTGAAAAAGAAAGAAGGGCAAGAAAAAAGAAAAGGATTTTCATAATATTGTGGTCTAGATAAAATGCAATATATTATATTCGCACTTTCAAATATAATTGGATTTTATTTGGTTATCAACAATTGTTAATAAGTCCCGTTAATAAAATCTTAATAAGTAAGTTGCTCATTCTTAATAACTTCAAACAAAACTTCTTGCTTTTGGATAGATTCCTGCTTTACTTTGGTATACCAAATGAGGGATAAAAGACTCGCCAACGGGCGAAGTTTTCCCGGGAAGTTTACGAGTAATGTATTTTAAAGGGGATTGAGCACAGCGACTGAGACTCAATTCTGAGAAGGTTTCCTCAGAAATTATACAAAACATTTGAAGCTAGTGAAAACCAGTTTCAAAAGTAAATGACTCTAAGGTATGGGAGCGACTTCGGGAGCGACCTTGCTAAGAAAGACAACGTGAATCGAAATTTATGTCGTTAAAAGTCGATTTATAATGTGTGAAGTTTCGTCAATTGAATTGCCTCAGGGCATGAAGAGCGATGTGAACTGGATTGCTAGACGTGGAAAATGGATGTCTTTGGACGAAAATGGAAACAGAAGTCATAATAACAGTAGTTTGGCGCTAATAGTTGTTCGCAACGAAAGTGAGAGCGGATTATAATTCTTCACAGAATTTAATCCGCTTTATTGTTTTATAATCTACTTAATTGAAAATACGCTCTTCCAATTCTTTGATTCGGTCCTCAATCACAAATTCTTTTAATACACGCTGACGTCCAGCTTTCCCCATTTCAATGCGGGCATTTGACTCCTTAGTCAATGTTAATATATACTCTGAAAATTTTCGAGTATCAGCAAAAGGAGCTAAAAACCCAGTTTCTTTGTCTTTAATGATTTCCGGATTACTAGTAATGTCAAAACAAACAACAGGCACCTCTCTTGCCATGGCCTCCACCAATACAAATCCAAATCCTTCCCATTCCGAAGTCAACAAAAAGACATCAATGGAATTCATAAAAGCATCCATATCTTCCACAAAACCAAGCATTATAATTTCATTATTAAGCTCATTTTCATCGATTAAATCTCGTAGCTCACCTTCCATATCTCCGGACCCAGCAATAAACAATGTAAATTCCAAGCCCTTTTCTTTAAGATATAAAGCAATATCAATCAAATATTTCTGTCCTTTTTGAGCAGTTAACCTACCAGCATTTCCCAATATAATTCCTCTACCCTTCCCCTCTATTTCAGGCAGTATTTTTTTCTTAGATAAATCGATTTTAGAAACGTCAATTCCGTGATAAACAGTGTGCACTTTCTTTAAATCAATTACAGGACTTAAATTCTTTAAAATCATCCGCTTTGTTTCCTCTGAATTGGCAATAATATGGGTCAGACATGATTTAAAAAGATATCGATTTACTACACTCGATTTTATCGGTGCCGCCAAGCCTCTCAAATAAACTATTTTTTTAACTCCAGCCAATCGCGCCGCAATTCCAGCCATTTTTGAATCTTGAGAGGATGAAAAAACTACTGCATCAACATTAGACGCTCGAAAGAAACGAATACAGCGATACAATTTAAAAGGATTCAAAAAGGAAAGATTACCAACTCGTAAAGAAAAAA
>Ga0206683_10003616_pt1 | contig 10200 bp, 7 predicted proteins | sample M280m12015metaG_FD_155483 | JGI IMG/M metagenome (GOLD analysis project Ga0206683, IMG submission 155483) | Ammonia-oxidizing marine archaeal communities from Monterey Bay, California, United States - M2 80m 12015 | ecosystem: Environmental > Aquatic > Marine > Intertidal zone | place: USA...
GCCAAACGTTCCAGCAGCGGAATAGAGGCATGTTCCGGGTGTTCTTCGTGTTGAGAATGCAGTGAACGCCAAAGTTTCCCAAGTCCCGGGAATACTTTTTTCGCACAATACTCAACCCTTGCATCCTCGACAAAACCAATGAAAAATCTTTGTGCCTGAGATAAATTTTCAGCAGAAATCGGTTCGCTTGTATAGACAAGATGAGCGGCCATATGTGCTGCAATTGCCCGATAAAGCTCGGTGCCTTTCACCAAAATTCCATCAACGGCATCAGGCAGGTGAAGCACACGAGCCTCAATATATGGACGGAAACCAATATGACTCGTATCAGCGGGACGCAAAAAGAAGTCCCGTGCCCACAATGCACGCAGGTAGAAATTAAGTTTGCGCTGACTGTCAATAAACAGGGTTCCGCCGCGTTCTTTTTTCAGCACAGCAAGACTGTCTTCGGTCTTCAAACCAAAATATGCGACCTGCCCGGGAAGGTCACGCCGGTATGCATCTGCACCAAAATCTGCCCAACGTCGAAGCCCGGATAAGGTAAGTTTGGAAAGCAGTTCATCTGTACAGCCCAGCATCGGTCGTAAACCGCGTGGAGCTTTTGCCGCTAAACGATGGATTAGACTAAAGTAACCACGTAGTAATTCCGGATCACCCAGGCGTCTTGCGGCAGTAGGAAGGCTGGAAAATAAGAGGGCGATTACCTCTCCGGAAGTCATGGAAATCAACTTCATTGCAGAAGTGACGCATTCCCGAATAATGCCCTCACCGCACTCCTTGGCCACTGCAGGTACATTTTCAATATAGCTGACCACTAAATCCGCGCCGCGACCAAGTTCACTTAATCCGCGGGCACCATCAAGGTAGTCCTGAAGCCCAATAGGAGACATGCAACGACTTGCTTCCTGGAACGTAGCATCCAGAGTACCTTTTAACTCAGGAGCAGCCTGTTCCAAACTTTCCCGATAGTCATCAAGGATGATGCTCATGCATTGCCCTCAGTTTTTTGATATTAGTCAAAGAAAGTATGAACTGCAGCATCAAGGGTGTCACGCATGTCCGGATCATCCGTCAGCGGACGTACCAAAGTCAAACGACAGGCGGCAATTGGCTCAATGCCCTTGCTAATCAACTGTCCTGCGTAGACCAGTAAGCGTGTGGACATACCCTCATCCAGGCCGTGTCCTTTCAGGTTGCGTGAACGCAAAGCGACCTGCACCAGTTTTTCTGAGATCTCCGCAGCAACGCCTGATTCGCGTGTGACAATTTCAGCTTCTACTGCGGATTCCGGATAATCAAAATCAAGAGCACCGAAACGCTGTTTTGTGGATTGCTTGAGGTCTTTCATCAGGCTTTGATATCCTGGATTATAGGAGATCACCAGATGAAAGTCAGGATGGGCTTTAACCAGTTCGCCTTTTTTATCAAGGGGTAATTCACGGCGGTGGTCGGTTAGAGGATGTATGATCACAGTGGTGTCCTGCCGTGCCTCCACCACTTCATCAAGATAGCAGAGCGCACCGATGCGTGCCGCTTTTGTCAGTGGACCGTCCTGCCAGCGTGTTCCGTCCTTATCAAGGAGAAAACGTCCCACCAAATCTGATGCAGTCATATCTTCATTACAGGCAACCGTGACCAGAGGGCGGCCTTGCTTCCAAGCCATGTACTCCACGAATCGAGATTTTCCGCAGCCGGTAGGGCCTTTGAGCATCATGGGCATCTGTGCTTTTGAAGCGGCTTCAAACAATTCCACTTCATCTGCAATTTGGCGATAATAAGGTTCTTCAGAAACCAGATATTGCTTTGAGTCGTCCATTCAATTACGTTGCATTCTTATCATTTTAAAGGTGAGCGCGGTATATAACCATGTTGGCTCCCTGGCTCTGCTTAAAATTGTCATAGCCTATGAGCCGCACATGGTTTCCGGGGTTAGCCTTATGGCATTGTTCTGCTTCGCCTAAAATACGATCCACATCAGTCTCGCCGAACATCGGCAACTTCCACATGTACCAATAATGATCAAAGGCATTTTCCGGTTCCGTGTGTTCTATAGCGGGATTCCAACCTTTGGAAACGATATATTCCACCTGTTTGCGGATCCCTTCATCCGCCATTTCCGGCAGATAGGAAAAAGTTTCATATTTACGACTGGCAGGATCTGACAGACGTGATGGGTAATCTTGTACTTCACTCATGAGTTTTACCTTGATTGAGATTTTTATGCTATTTCTAACCAGACTCCGTCTTTGTTAGGAATAATCTTATTGTTATTTGTGAGACACATCCAGTTTGTCCACTGTGTCGAATTCAAATTTAATTTCCTTCCATGTCTCCATTGCGGTTTTAAGTTCGGGACTTGACTTAGCGGCATTTGTAAGAATATCCTTGCTCTCTTTCTCAAGATCACGTCCCTGGTTACGTGCTTCAACACAGGCTTCCAGCGCCACGCGGTTTGCAGCGGCACCTGCTGCATTACCCCACGGATGCCCTAATGTTCCTCCGCCAAACTGGAGAACAGCATCATCTCCAAAAATGGAAACCAAAGCCGGCATGTGCCAGACATGTATCCCTCCTGAAGCTACCGCAAAAACTCCCGGCATGGCTCCCCAATCCTGATCAAAAAAGATTCCGCGTGAACGATCCTCTTTAATATAGGAGTCTCGTAACAAATCAATCCAACCCAAAGTGGCTTCCCGGTCTCCTTCAAGTTTACCGACGACTGTACCGGTATGCAGATGATCTCCACCTGATAAACGCAGGGCTTTGGCGAGTACACGGAAGTGAATACCGTGACTTGGATTACGATCTATCACAGCATGCATGGCACGGTGAATATGCAGTAACATTCCATTATTTGCGCACCATTGCGCCAGCCCTGTATTGGCACAAAAACCGCCTGTAATGTAGTCATGCATAATAATCGGCGCGCCGAGGTCTTTGGCATGTTCCGCACGTTTGTACATCTCTTCCGGGGTTGGAGCAGTAACGTTGAGATAATGTCCCTTCCGCTCACCAGTTTCTTCTTCAGCTTTGAGGGTTGCTTCCACCACAAAATCAAATCGATTTCTCCAGCGCATAAAAGGCTGTGAGTTGACATTTTCGTCGTCTTTGGTGAAATCAAGACCACCCCGTAAACATTCATAGACTGCACGCCCATAGTTCTTTGCCGATAGTCCGAGCTTAGGTTTAATCGTACAACCCAGGAGAGGACGACCATATTTGTTCATAATATCCCGTTCTACCTGAATTCCCTGTGGCGGACCGTTACATGTCATCACATAGGCAATTGGAAAACGCACATCCTCCAGACGTAAAGCACGGATGGCTTTGAAGCCAAAAACATTTCCGACTAAGGATGTGAACACGTTAACTACAGAACCTTCTTCAAATAAATCTATTGGATAAGCCACAAACGCATAGAAAGCTTCATCATCTCCAGGGACATCCTCAATGGCATAGGCGCGACCTTTGTAATAATCAAGGTCTGTCAGTAAATCCGTCCAGACCGTGGTCCAGGTACCTGTTGATGACTCGGCACTCACAGCAGCAGCGGCTTCTTCACGTGGAACCCCTGGTTGCGGAGTGATTTTGAAACAGGCCAGGATGTCGGTATCTTTTGGTGTGTATTCCGGCATCCAATAGGTATCACGATATTCTTTGACACCAGCACTATAAGTTTTTTCAGACATATTACCTCATAAGTAAAGATGAGAGAGTTTAGTATAAATATTAATTTATTTTTTGATCCAGTTCTCCGGAATCATAGAGTTGTGCCATTGTTGTCAAAGGAAGAGGCTTGAGCTTTGACGCATTGCCCGCAGTTCCGAATGATTCATAACGTTCCTCACATACCACCTGCATGGCGGCGGTAGCCGGAATGGTAAACTTACGTGGATCAAATTCTGCTTTCTTTTCGAGTAAAATTTTCCGTACCTGACCTGAAATCGCCATGCGGCAATCAGTATCAATATTAACTTTGCGTACTCCGTGTTTGATACCCTCTACAATTTCATCCACAGGCGTGCCCCATGTTTGCGGCATTTCTCCACCGTTGGCATTGATAATGTCCTGCAGTTCCTGCGGTACAGAGCTTGACCCGTGCATGACCATGTGTAGTCCGGGAAGCCTTTTATTAATAGCCTTTACAACATTCAGCGCGAGTATTTCTCCATCAGGCTTCCTGGTGAACTTGTATGCGCCGTGTGAAGTACCAATCGCTACAGCGAGTGCGTCAACTTTTGTTTTCTTTACAAAATCAGTAGCTTGATCAGGATCTGTCAATAATTGATCCTGTGATAATTTGCCTTCAAAACCGTGGCCGTCTTCTTTCTCACCTTCACCGGTTTCCAGTGAACCGAGGCAGCCAAGCTCGCCTTCGACTGAAACACCGATCTTATGTGCAACTTCCGCAACTTTGGCGCTAATATCAACATTGTATTCATAAGAAGCAGGAGTTTTAGCATCTTCCTCCAATGAACCGTCCATCATCACACTGGTAAATTTGTTAGCCATTGCTGAGAGACATGTATCAAAATTGTTTCCATGATCCTGATGAATACAAATTGGAATGTCCGGATACATTTCCACAGCAGCATCAAACAAATGACGTAGAAAAATATCTCCTGCATAAGAACGTGCACCACGGCTTGCCTGTAAAATAACCGGAGAATCAGTAGCTTTTGCCGCACGCATAATCGCCTGAATCTGTTCCATGTTGTTTACATTAAAAGCCGGAACACCGTAGCTGTTTTCAGCCGCATGATCAAGTAGTTGTCTTAAAGATATTAAAGCCATAATCAGGTCTCTGTTTAAAGGTTGTTGGTTTCTGGTTTTAAAACTGAGTTAGTTTAAAACTGTAAAAATGATACTGATTCTTCCGGATATTTTGCCGGTTAATTTAAATAATTTTTTTTGCTGCATTGACGACATTTTGAGTTGTTATGCCAAAATGTTGGTAAAGCTCATTAGCCGGAGCGGAAGCCCCGAAAGTACTCATGCCTACAAATTTTCCATTTCTGCCAAGATACTTACCCCAGCTCTGCTCTATCGCAGCTTCAACGACTACAACTGGTGTTTCCAGTTGTGTTACCTGGTCACGGTAGTCCTGACTCTGTTCTTCAAATTTATCGAGACACGGCATTGATACCACTGCTGCGGAAACACCTTCTGCTTTCAATTGATCACGGGCTTCCATGGCAATCTCGACTTCCGAACCGGAAGCAATTAAGGTCACATCCCTTTTTGCTTCGGCTTCTGCCAGAACATATCCGCCTTTGGAACTCAAATTTTCATCTGTGTGCTCCGTTCTTAGACAAGGCAACCCCTGTCGAGAAAGCGAAAGTACGGAAGGAGTTGAACTTGTTTCCAGTGAAGCAGCCCAGCACTCGGCTGTTTCAACCACATCACATGGTCTGTAGACATTTAAATTCGGAATCGCGCGCAAACTGGCGAGGTGTTCTACTGGCTGATGTGTAGGGCCGTCTTCACCAAGTCCGATTGAGTCGTGTGTCATCACATAAATTACACGCTGCTGCATCAAAGCGGATAGACGTATCGCGGGACGACAGTAATCGGTAAAAATCAAAAATGTCCCTCCATAAGGAACAAATCCGCCATGCAGCGCAATCCCATTCATGGCCGCAGCCATGCCGTGCTCACGAACGCCGTAATGGATATAGCCTCCGGAAAAGTCTCCCGGCGTTACAGGTTTTTGCGATTTGGCCTTTGTCAAATTAGAACCGGTTAAGTCTGCAGAACCGCCGGCCAATTCGGGTATTACTTCTGCCAACACATCCAGTGTTTCCTGACTCGCTTTACGAGTAGCAACTTTTGTTTTTTCTGCAGAATGTTTTCGCTTGAAATCCTGCAGAGTGGCCTGCCAATCTTTTGGCAGGGTTCCGTAAATAAGACGCTCAAATTCAGCTTTCCTTCCGGAATCATGAAGACGTTTACGCCATGCTTCCATTTTTGCGCTTTTCATAGTACCGACTCTGCGCCATGCACTGCTGACTGCTTCCGGAATTTCGAAAGACGAATGCGGCCAGTTCAGGGCTTCACGTGTCGCCGCAATTTCATCATCACCCAGCGGAGCCCCGTGTGAAGCCGCGGTTCCTGCTTTATTTGGTGAACCGAAGCCGATCATTGTTTTACATGCAATCAGGGAAGGCTTGTCTTGGGTTTCGTGAGCGCCGTTAATGGCCTGGGCAATTGCATCAGGATCATGTCCATCGCAGAAAGAAACATCCCATCCACATGCTCCAAAACGCATCAGTTGATCATCGTTGACCGCAAGATCGGTTGATCCGTCAATTGAAATTCCATTATCATCAAATAAAACTATCAATTTCCCGAGTCCTAAACGTCCGGCGAATGAGGCCGCTTCGTGACTTATTCCTTCCATCAGGCATCCGTCACCGGCAATCACATAAGTATTGTGATCCACTAGATCGCTGCCAAATCTATCTGCAAGCATTCTTTCAGCAAGCGCCATTCCGACTGCATTTGCGATGCCCTGTCCTAGCGGACCGGTGGTGGTTTCAATTCCGGCGCCATGTCCATATTCCGGATGTCCGGCAGTTTTAGATCCAAGTTGGCGGAAGTTTTTTAGTTCTTCGAGGCTGAAATCCTCATAACCGGTCAAGTGAAGCAGAGCATAAAGCAGCATTGAACCGTGTCCCGCGGACAAGATAAAACGGTCACGATCTGCCCAGGCAGGATCACTTGCGTTAAAATTTAAGAAACGGGTAAACAACACTGTTGCCACATCAGCCATTCCCATCGGCATTCCGGGGTGACCTGATTTTGCTTTTTGAACTGCATCCACTGCTAAAAAGCGGAGTGCGTTTGCCATGTCTTGATGGAGTGGAGGAGCGCTCATAGTTTTTATTAATTATTAGTTTTTTAAGAAAATGTATGGAGACTCTTTCTGCCTCTGAAATTGAGAAAACCGGAATGCACTAAATCGCGTGATGGCCCAAAGCGGCCTTCACCATGTGATAAGCAATCAGCAATTGAGTCAACATTAAAGGGTGACTGATGATGTTAATTTTTTCCAGTTCTTCTATGGAACGTGTATTTTCCCGTAAATGTTGTGCCTCAGGAATTAGGGTCCACAGCAATTCCTCAAGTTTGCTTGCACGATGAGTTTCTATACTACCATGAATGTCAAGAATATCGACAGGTTTTCCGTCTTTGTCACGTGCCAAATCAAGAGTAATTCCTTTATTTGCTCCTACATCCAGCAAAGATGTCAGATCAGGATGAGGCAAAGTTGGGCGCAGTGTATGGCGAACGTTAAGTCCGGGACCAACTTCATTTTCCTTACCTTCCGGACGATAAAATTGAATCGCCATATCCGCAAAAGTTCGCTGCGGTTGAATGTAGGCAGGACTGTCGCCTTTACGCTTTTCCAGTGAAGCCAGCACTTGCTTTTTTGTATAACCACGCTTAGTGGTGTCCCTAACAACCTTCCAGCGAACACGCAGTTCTTCTTCCGGATCAAGATATATTTTCACATCATAATTGTTGCGCATGGCCCTGGTACTGAAGCCAAGCAACCCCTCTACCACAATGTAGGGTTTAGGCTCAACATACTTGGCCGGTTTAAAGGTTCCATCATGATGACTGTAAATCGGTTTGATGATGGCTTTACCGTTACGTAAACTATTTAGATCATTTTCAATAATATCGAGGTAGTTACATTTTGGATCAAGAGCGGATGTGCCGTTTCCGGCTCGTTGTGCACGGTCGTACTTGTGATAATCGTCGGTACAAATAGTCACAACTTGATCTTTTCCCAGGATCTCTGCAACTCCTGCGGCCAGAGTCGTTTTTCCTGCAGCTGAATCTCCTACAATCCCGAGAATAACCGGGCGGTCTAAACGATTCAATGGCATTGTGTCTCCTTTTTCAAGTTGAATGTATCAATATTGTGTTAAATTATTCAGGGGGTAGAGGCAACCAATTTTATTTGCAAAGACATCTGTTTTAATCCTGTCCCTAAAACTTAATTATCTTTTGTGCCAGTTAGTCAGCGATACTTGTTCTCTGGAAGCTCCGGTCACAATCAGAGTTTCTGTCATGAAATGGTGTTTAGTGAGTTTTACCCCACTGAATAACAATCCGGATGTAATTCCAGTAGCGCAAAAATGAACATCGTCTGAGCCAATCAATTCATCACGTTCATACCAGCGGTCGGTGTCAAATCCTGCATCACGTACACTCACAATCTCTGTTGCAAGTTGAGGATTGATTCTACCCAGAAATTCTCCACCCATAGCCCGAATCGCACAAGCGGATATGATACCTTCCGGAGTTCCACCGGTTCCCATCAGAACATCTACTTCAGTATCCGGGATTGCAGCCATGATTGCTCCGGCAACATCTCCTGCAGGATAAAGAGTAACTCTGGCGCCAGCTTCATGTATTTCCTCTACAAGTCCACGGTGCCTTGGCTTGTCCAGAACAAAGACAGTCAAATCTTTCAAATCTTTTTCAATTAAGCTGGCAACTGTTTTAAGTTTTTTTTCAGTGGACCAGTTCATATCTATTTTGCCTTTGGTTTCAGCAGGAGCAGCAAATTTTTCCATATAAAATGCAGGTCCCGGATCCAGCATGGTTCCTTTTGGCGCAGTCGCGATGACTGCCATCGCATTTGTTTGCCCACCTGCTAAAAAGGTCGTTCCTTCCACAGGATCAACAGCAATGTCAAGGTGGTCTTCAGCATTTTTATCACCGAAAACTTCACCGTTGTATAATTGAGGCGCTTCGTCCTTTTCACCCTCACCGATAACAACTGTACCGTTTAGTTTTAATTTATTTAGTGAAACTCTCATAGCATCAACTGCTGCTTTATCTCCCCCCTCCTTGTCTCCTCGGCCAATCCAGTCATAAGATGCAAGTGCTGCTTTTTCGGTAACTTTACGAAGCAGGTAAGGAAAAATCAAATCGTGGGTATCCACGCTGTCCATATCAACTTTTCAGGTACGGGGTTTTGAATAATTTGTTTAATTGAGCACAATAATACTAGATAAAAAATAATATGAAAACCCTCTTATAGGTGGGGGTTTAATTTCTTATAAGTAGGGGGATACTACCCTAATGGGTAGTGCGCTAAAGAAGGTTTTCAGCTTAAAGCTTTGGCTGCAATATCCCGGCGGAAATGCTTGCCATGAAATTGCACTTTTTCCAACAGGGAATATGCCTGTTTTCTGGCCTCCGCAATGTCATCACCTTGAGCGCCGATTCCAAAAACACGGCCGCCGTTTATCACCAACTGTTCATTTTGGATCGCAGTTCCAGCGTGAAAAATTTGCGTTCCTGGAGTATGAACTTCAGGAAGTGTGATTGGCAGGCCTTTGGTTGGAGGCCCAGGATATCCTGGTGCCGCGGCAATCACACATACGGAGGCACCTGATTGCCAACTCAGTTTCACTTCATGAAGACGTTTTTCAGTTACAGCCAAGAATATTTCCGCTAGATCATTTTCTAAGCGCGGCAAAATAACCTGAGCTTCCGGATCACCAAAACGAACATTAAACTCAATTACTTTTGGTCCATTTTCAGTGATCATCAATCCGGCGTAAAGTATACCACTGAAAGGTGTTCCTTCTTCAGCCAAACCTTCGGCAACCGGACGCAATACACGTTCGTTTATTTCCGGAAGCCATTTTTCAAGATGCGGAACCGGAGAATACGCTCCCATACCACCTGTATTAGGTCCACGGTCACCGTCAAAAACAGGTTTGTGATCCTGTGACGGTACCATCGGCAGCACAGTCTTCCCATCCACAAAAGCCAGCACGGTCATTTCTTCTCCGCGTAAACATTCCTCGATTACGACCTTTGTTCCGGACTCTCCAAAAACTTTCTGAACCATTATGGACTTCAAAGCAGCTTCAGCTTCTTCAAGAGTTTCAGCGACTGTAACTCCTTTACCAGCTGCGAGGCCATCGGCCTTGATCACAATCGGCACACCCTGCTTCTTCACATAATCCAGGGCTTCTTCAAAATCATTAATCTCCCTGTAGGCCGCAGTGGGTACGTTGAAGCGATCCATCACTTTTTTCGCATAGGCCTTGCTTCCTTCTAAGCGTGCTGAATGCTGATTTGGGCCAAAAACAGGCAAGTTCCGTTTTTCAAACAGATCCACAATTCCGTCATTTAATGGATCTTCCGGACCAACCACGGTTATGTCAATTA